>Ga0308165_1000104_pt1 | contig 219479 bp, 191 predicted proteins | sample PhyWR2_FD_201032 | JGI IMG/M metagenome (GOLD analysis project Ga0308165, IMG submission 201032) | Phyllosphere microbial communities from UC Gill Tract Community Farm, Albany, California, United States - DLSLW.R2 | ecosystem: Host-associated > Plants > Phyllosphere > Unclassified | place... | reverse complement strand
AACTTAATAAAACCTTTTCCTTGCATTGTTTGTTTAAAATAATTTGTCTTTCGCTGTTTTTTAACAAGTCGGCAAATCTAATTAAATTTTTAAATTATAGAACCCCTTAATTGATAATTTATTAACATTAATTTTTATGGGGCAATAATCATTAGAGATTCATCAGGCAGAATTCATTTTAGGTGATTGAATTTATATTGAAATTGATTGGAAAGCAATTGCAGCAGCTTTTAGGCTTGGTTCAATCCTGCTACTATTTTAATCTTTTTTCTGCTGTCATGTTGAGGCACGCAGCATCTTTCCGTGCGTGGGTTCTTAGAAACAAAGACATATGATTGATCTTTTATTGAAAAGCAATATCTGTGTTTCTTTGGCTCTCAAGTCCCGCTGTCCGTTTTATTTCGCTGCGCTTCATGCCCACTGCCATCGGGTTTAGCTGGCAGGGGTAGAAGCATTATTCAAGTAGAAATAGTAGTCGCTCCAGTTAAATTTACTACATGATTAATATTTGGCTTTATTCCTAACGAGATCGTCATGCTGAATTTATTTCACTGTTGTCCGGAGAAAATATTTTTTTGCTTATAAAAAAAGGGTAGCTTTTATCGCTACCCTTATGTTGTTATATTTGAGTTACCACACCTAAATACAACATGGGCAAAAATACATTTTTTACCGGACAGCCGATATTAAACCAGCTATTAAGTTTGATTGACCGGAATTCGGTAAGGTCATTATCTCGACGTGGCGGCTACGACCGTTATTACAAGTACTTTGATACTTTTGGGCACCTGGTTACAATGCTTTATTGCAGCCTGAACAATTGCACCAGCAGCCGTGAGGTGGTCAGCGGGATGCATGCATGCCACTCTAAACTCCTCCACCTTGGCATGATAAGCCCGCCGACTAGAAGCACCCTTTGTGATGCAAATGCAAAAAGGTCTTTCGATATTTTCCAACAGATCTACGAGCTTTTGTATAAACGGTACCGGCATCTTTTACCGGACAGCCGTTTAAAGCAATATGATAAACTCTTCATTGTGGATTCTTCCACCATCACACTTTTTCAACGGATACTCGATGCACCCAGCCCCGGCAAGATGAACGGCAAAAGAAAGGGCGGGATCAAAGTTCATACCCTGGTAGGTGCAACAGAACAGGTACCCTTGAAAATCAGTTTTACTGCTGCCAGTGCAAATGATATGCCCTTCCTAAAGGAAATAGACCTTGAAGAAGGATCGTTTATAGTGTTTGATAAAGGTTATGTGGACTATTCAGAGTATGAAAGGATCGGAAAACAGGGTGCCTTTTTTGTTGCCAGACAGAAAAAAGATGCAAGGTACGAAGTCATCGAATCTAAGGAACTGAACCAAAAAAGCATGGACGCAGGCGTACAGAGTGACCAAATACTGGTACAGGGGACGCGTACGCAAAGAGAAAAGATCAGACTGAACGTACGTATGGTCACTTTTTTCGATGCGGAATCGGGTCGCACATTCGAGTTCCTGACCAATAATTTCTCTTTGTTGCCCGAGGAAATTGCAGAAATATACAAAAAACGCTGGCTTATCGAAGTACTCTTCAAAAGAGTAAAGCAGAACTTCCCACTCAAATATTTCCTTGGGGATAACGAAAATGCAATCAAAATCCAGATATGGTGTGCGTTTATATCCGATCTGCTGATAAAAGTCGTACAAGCACAGCTTAAAAGAAAATGGGCATTCTCCAACCTGAGGTCAATTATCAGGTTGCACATCATGAGTTACATAAATCTGTATAATTTTCTTAATAATCCTGAAAAATTATCCATAAGTAGAGGAAGTCGTGACCGTTTAAAACTAGGGGCCTTGGAAATAGATTTTAAAACATAAACAACGTTAGCTAGCTAATAAACCATCATTTATTTTAAATATCGATTTTAACCGGACAACAGTGAATTTATTTCAGCATCTTCTTATAAGATAGACCCTGAAAGAAGATATTTTAGTCGCTAAATCCTTTCCAAAACCTCAAAAGTATAATCGTATTTATTTTTTTCGTCTGCTTTGTGTGTTTCGCTGCTAACTACGCTCCATTCGTTCCGGTCTATTTCCGGGAAAAAAGTATCTGCGTCAAAGTTGTGGTGGATCGTTGTTAAATAAAGTGTTTGTGTTTTTGGTAATGCTTGTCTGTAAATTTCGGCACCGCCCACAATGAATACTGGTTTTTCTTCTGTTTTGGTAATTGCTAAAGCTTCATCCAAACTATTCACCACTTCAACACCTTCAATTTTTAATTCGGTATCTCTTGTAATTACAATGTTCCTGCGGTTCGGTAACGGTCTACCAACAGAATCGAACGTTTTACGTCCCATTACAACCGTGTGTCCGGAAGTAGTTTGTTTAAAGAACTTTAAATCCGCTGGCATGTGCCATAAAAGCTGGTTGTTTTTGCCAATTGCGAAATTTTCGCCAATGGCTACGGCGATAGAAATATTATTCATTAGTACGGTGAATTATGGAGTAGTTTAAAATAGATCAGAATGGGTTCCCAACCTATCCAGGTAGATTTCTCTTTTAGTATCGTCCTGAAGCCAGGTCATCAACCAATCCCCTTTTATATGGCACTCCCAAAAGCCATCGTAATCCCCACTTAAAATATGTGGTTTGTATTTTGGAGGTAGTTTCCCATTTTCTCTTAAGGTTTTAAGAACTACCTCTAAAAGAGAAATATCGTAATTGCGTTTTATGCAGCGTTTATAATCTTTTTTAAATTGATTTGAAAAAGATATATCGTACATAAATATTAAGAGTTAAGCTTTTTCATCAAATCCAAATGACTAGATGATTTTGTCAATTCTTCACCTTTGCTTGTTTTTTTCATTGACGCAATTGTGGTTTTATTCGGTTTTTTCTCAGTATCAATATTAATGATAACCCCCAACTCTTGTAAGAGCTGTTTAACTAAACTGCTTTTTTTTTCTGGTACGCTGATTGAAAAAGTTTCCATATACAAATATACTAATTCTGTTAAACAGCAACAACACCCTTAATATGCGGATGCGCTTCGTAGTTTTCCAATGTAAAATCCTCAAATTTAAAATCAAAAATGCTTTTTACCTCTGGATTGATTTTCATGGTTGGAAGTTGTTTCGGTTCGCGACTTAATTGAAGATTGGCCTGTTCGATATGGTTATTGTATAAATGGGCATCGCCAAGGGTGTGAATAAAATCTCCGGCTTGTAAACCGCAAACCTTTGCCACCATCATGGTTAGTAATGCGTAAGATGCAATGTTGAAAGGAACGCCAAGAAAAATATCGGCGCTTCGTTGATATAATTGGCAACTTAACTTTCCATCGGCCACGTAGAATTGAAAAAAAGCATGACAAGGGGGCAAAGCCATATTTTCGATTTCGGCAACATTCCATGCAGAAACAATAATTCTGCGCGAATCGGGATTGTTTTTGATCGTATTAATAATATTGGTAATCTGATCGATATGCTGCCCGTCTGGTGTTGGCCAGCTTCTCCATTGCGAACCGTAAACTGGTCCGAGGTTGCCGTTTTCATCGGCCCATTCGTCCCAGATACGTACACCATTATCTTTGAGGTATTTAATATTGGTATCGCCAGTTAAAAACCAGATCAGCTCGTGAATAATAGATTTTAAGTGCAGCTTTTTTGTTGTTACCATTGGAAAACCTTCCTGAAGGTTAAAACGCATCTGGTAACCAAAAACACTTATAGTCCCAGTGCCTGTACGGTCGTGCTTTTGAGCGCCATGATCAAGCACATGCTGCATTAAATCTAAATATTGTTTCATACACCCCAAACCCCTTAAGGGGCTTTTAAATTGTAAATAATTAATTAACTACAAATATCTAAAATTTATCAGGTGTTATAAATCATTTTTATGCACACTGGGTATTTGTTAACATTGGTTGCGTTAATCCAGGTGTGTAGTCTCGGCGTGAAGCCGGGACCTACATAAAATTTGTATGTTTGCAAATGAGACGGCTGCTGGTTTCGGCACCGTGTACTCAGGACTTAAGACTCACGACTCAGGACTAAAATGTTATCTTTTCCAAACGCAAAAATAAACCTAGGCTTAAATATCACCGAAAAACGTGCTGACGGTTATCACAACCTTGAAACCATTTTTTACCCGATCAATATTAAAGATGCGGTCGAAATTACCGATGCAGAGGTTACTTCTTGCAAAATTCATGGTATTGAGATTCCCGGCGATCCTAATGATAACCTCTGTTTTAAAGCCTACCAATTGGTAAAAAAGGATTTTGATATCCCTGCACAGCAGATCAATTTGCTGAAAAATATTCCTGTGGGAGCAGGCTTGGGTGGTGGGTCAGCAGATTGTGCTTTCCTGATCAAATTATTAAATGAGAAATTCAGTTTGGGGATGTCTGTTGATAAGATGGAAGGTTACGCCCGTCAGCTAGGGGCAGACTGTGCTTTTTTTATTGAGAACAAACCTGTTTATGCCTTTAATAAAGGAGACGAATTTGAAAAGTGCGAAGTAGATTTGTCAGCCTGGTTTAAAGTTTTGGTAAAACCGCCCGTGCATGTAAGTACTGCCGATGCTTATGCGCATGTAAAACCGCAAAAACCTTTGCAATCGTTAAAAGAAATTATACATTTGTCACCAACAACATGGAAAAATAAGGTTATCAACGATTTCGAAATATCCGTTTTCGCTAAATATCCCCAAATTCATCAAATAAAAACCAGTTTATACGATGCAGGCGCAACATTCGCTTTAATGAGTGGTAGCGGTTCGTCGGTTTTTGCAATTTTCGACCATCCGGTTAAATTGCCTGAGCTGGAAAAAAATAATTTAGTATTTTATGGTATTTAGGCTGAGCGCATGGCGCATGGTGTTCGAATAGCAAAATGTTAGGTATTAAATAATAAATTTAAATTAAGGTAGAAGGTTGGAAGATAGAAGGCTTAAGGTCTTGATACCTGATACTAAATACTCGAACTATTAATATGAACATAAATCTGATCCGCAAGAGCGGTAAATTTAATTTTGAAGCAGAAAACGAGAGCGGTTTTACTGTAGAGTTGGATGCAAAAGCTGCCATTGGGGGCGAGGGAAAAGGTTTCAGACCGATGGAGATGTTACTGATTGGCTTAGGAGGCTGCAGTGGCATTGATATGGTAAATGTGCTAACAAAGCAAAAGGAACCGCTTGATGATATTAAAATTGCTATAAATGCTACCAGAAAAGAGGAAGAAATGCCGCCGATTTTTGATGTAATTGACATTCACTTTGATTTATTTGGTGATTTAAGCACTCAAAAGGTAGAACGTGCACTACAAATGACCTTCGATAAATATTGCTCGGTATCGAATATTTTGGGCCGTTCAGCAACTATTAATTTTACTTATAAAATAAACAAGGTGTAGGTTTGAGGTGTAGAGTTTAAGATTGAGGGAGGAATCTCTTATCTTATCTCATGTCTCAAATCTCATGTCTCATATCTAACAATACAATGAAATCCGAAAATTTTGAAACCATAGCTATACGCACGCAAACCGAACGCAGTTTACACAAAGAGCATTCATCACCAATTTACCTTACTTCGAGTTATAAGTTTGAAGATGCAGAAGAAATGCGTGCTTTGTTTGCGAATGAAAAGGAGGGAAATGTATACAGTCGTTATTCAAATCCAAATACATCCGAGTTCATCGAGAAAATGTGCCTTTTAGAAGGTGCTGAAGATGGTTTTGCTACTGCAACAGGTATGGCTGCGATTTTTACCACATTTGGTGCATTTTTGAAAAATGGTGACCACCTGGTATCAAGCCGTTCGGTTTTTGGTTCTACGCACCAATTATTAACCAATGTTTTTTCTAACTGGGGTGTAACTTTTGATTATGCCGATTTAGACAAACCGCAGGATTGGGAGGCTTTAATTAAGCCAAATACTAAAATGATTTTTGTAGAAACCCCATCTAACCCTGGTATTGATATTATCGATCTTGAATTTTTGGGCAGTTTAGCTAAAAAACATAACATATTACTTGTTGTAGATAATTGCTTCGCTACACCATATCTGCAACAGCCGATTAAATATGGTGCGCATATTTCAATCCACTCAGCTACTAAATATATTGATGGACAAGGACGTGTTTTGGGTGGTGTAATTTTAGGCCCCAAAGCTTTAATTGCAGATGTAATTGGTTTTGCACGTCACAGCGGACCAGCTTTGTCGCCTTTTAACGCATGGATTTTATCTAAGAGTTTAGAAACCTTGGCCATCCGTATGGATCGTCATTGCGAAAACGCTTTAAAGGTTGCCGAATATTTAGAAAAACACCCGAAAATTAAACTGGTAAAATATCCGTTTTTACCATCGCACCCTCAATACAGTATTGCCAAAAAGCAAATGAAACAGGGTGGTGGTATTGTAACCATTGTCGTTGAGGGTGGTATAGATGCGGCACGTAAATTTATGGATGGTCTGCAAATGTTCTCTATTTCCGCAAATTTGGCTGATACCCGTTCTATTGCAACACACCCGGCTACGAGTACACACAGTAAACTTACCGAAGAGCAACGTAATGAAGTTGGGATTGAACAAGGTTCAATTCGTTTATCAATAGGTTTGGAGCATATCAACGATATTTTAGCGGATATTGAGCAAGCTTTAGCTTAAAGTTTTTTTGACGGAAAAATCATAAATATTTGTTCATGGTTTGTGTATTAACTGGATATTTTATTTGAAATAATTTTATGAAAAGCTTTTTTCTTCTATTATTGAGTGCAGTTTTATTTTCTTGCAATCAAAGGGATAAAAATGCTTTAGCCCTTAAGGAAAAAGCAGGGTTGAATCTGGAAAAAATTGATTTCAAAGAAAAACCAATTGAATTTTTAAAATCCAAAATAGACTCAAATGTAAATAACGATCCGGATTACCTTAAAAAAGGCTATTCAATGCCTTTCGACTATCCGGTTGCTTATAAATTAGATGCCTGGAATGGTAAAGATTCATTTTATGGTAAAGCGTATTACAGTAAGATTATAGACAGCATTGCGTATTATCAGAACATATACTTTAATAGGATCGCTTTTTTAACACAAAATAATAAAACTGTAGCGATTTTAGCCGATGCAGAACTTAAATCTGATACGGTTTACAACGAGTTTGTTAAGCAGTTAGAGAAACAATTTGGTACGCCAATTTTTAGGCCACAAACTACTGTAGATGTTTTTTACGAGTGGTCTGCCAAAGACAGGCGTATACAAATTCATTATTCCAAAGAAGTTTCAGTGGAAGCGATGTCTGGCAATAAAATGGAGGTTAAACAAACATTTAACATGCAAATGCTTATTTTTAATAGGGATGAGGCAGCAAAAATTGATAGCATACAGCAGAAAAAATTATGCTAAAACAAAAGAATATAAAGTGATGGAGGGTGATTTCAAATTGTATAAAAATGATCCTCAAAAGAATATCGTTTTAATGGATAGTATTCTTAATGAAAAATTTAAGTAATATTTTTCACTTGAAATAGGTTGAATTTCTTTCAATTAAATAAAAAGAGGCTAATAATAATCGTAATTTTGTTAAAAAAGCCATTAACTGGGTGCTAAGGCAGATTGGCAAACGTAATGCATTCGTGCATGGGCATGCCATCCAAACTGCAAACAATATTCTGGCACAGAACAATAAAAGGCAAATTGGGTAGCTTTACATGCGCTGAGGGAACTAAGCAGCGATGCTGTGCTAGTGAAAGTTAATCCTTTCTTATCAAACGCTTGGCGCTCTCCGCCCAACGCTCCACGCTAATCGCTCTCCTCACTTCTTACCCTACATCAATGCACAGCAAGCAATACTGTATTAACTTTGTATCATAAATAAGAAAGGAAATTTATGTCACAGTTTATTTTGCACAAAGAAAACACCCGCGGTCATGCTAATCATGGTTGGTTAGATGCACACCATTCATTCAGTTTTGCTAATTACTACAATCCGGAAAGGATGCACTTCGGAGTTTTAAGGGTTTTAAATGATGACAGTATTGATGGTGGAATGGGTTTTGGCGCTCACCCACATGATAACATGGAAATTATTACCATTCCATTAGCTGGTGCAATTGCACACAAAGATAGTATGGGTAATTCAGCCACAATTAAAAATGGAGAAATCCAGGTAATGAGTGCCGGAACAGGTGTTAGCCATAGCGAGTTTAATGCAAATGCAGACGAACAATTAAATTTATTACAGATCTGGTTGTTTCCAAACAAGAAAAACGTTACACCACGTTACGATCAGCAAACATTGGATGTTGCGGTGAGGCACAATAATTTTCAACAGATTTTATCGCCAAACCCGGATGATGCTGGTGTATGGATTCACCAGGATGCCTGGTTCTCATTAGGTAAATTCGATGCCGGATTTGAAACTGAATACAAAATCAAAAAAGAAGGGAATGGTGTGTATGCTTTCATCATCAATGGAGAAGTAACCATAAACGGACAGGTACTAAGCAAAAGAGATGGTTTAGGTGTTTGGGATACCGATAGCATCAGTTTTAAAGCCAATACTGCAGATGCAGAGGTTTTATTGATGGATGTTCCGATGGAATTAAACTAAAATAATTTAACCAAACCTCGCAGGTTTTAAAACCTGCGAGGTTTATCTATGTAAGAACTATGCAAACAACCATACTTTATATCGGAAGGGATACTGAAATTACTACGGTAATGAACCGCCTGTTGAATGCCAGGCCAGAGTGGAAAGGGATCTGTGTATGCAAGGATGATGAAGCTATCGGGATTTGCCAAACACATGAAATAGATTTGGTGCTGCTGGGAAACGGCATTGATGCAATATGTGAAAAAGCATTGAGAGCAAAACTAACTGAGCTTAAACCAGCATTAAAAATTATCCAGCACTATGGCGGGGGAAGTGGATTGTTGTACGGGGAGATCATGACAGCGTTAAATTAGTAAAATCAATATTTATGCGCTTTGCTATGGGACTTAAATAGCAGCAGTTGCCAACCTCTCCTAAACGGGATTGCAGCGGTATCCTTTTAAAATGAGCACCTGCTTTCTTTTAATTGTCATGCTGAGGTACGAAGCATCTGCAACCGATGAAACAGATGCTTCGTGCCTCAGCATGACAAAACATTTTAAAAGATTAGCGTAAAGCCCGGCTGTCAATTAATAGCGCTACAAGACTTGCTTTTCAAAACACTTTAGGCTAATCTCATTAAAACTAGTTTTACGAAAGAAAAACAAACCTTGATGATCTGTGAGACACAGACCATGGAATTTTTGGGCTCTAACTAATGTAATCTCTGTCCTCGTCGCTTAAGGTATTTTTCTTTTCTATTGTAGGTTGATTCCTCTCGATCTCATCATCATAGCTACTTACTGTTTTTCTTGGTCTGCCCACTACAAAGCCGATAATAAAACCAATGATGATGCAAACACCGATAACCAAAAGTTTAGATACCGGAACCGTGGTAACCAGAAAATTGAAATCTACAGCTTCAGTATTTACCATTAAAAATATGGTCAGCAATGCGGTTAAAATAATAATGGAGATTGTTTTTGCGCTCATGGTTTTAGAAGCTATAATTAAATGAAAACTCTAATATCGGATTTTGATTGTAAATCTGGTTAACAAAAACCAATCTCGCTCCTAAATCTACAACAGGTTGATAGCGTAAAATGTTTACGCTCGTGTTCAATTCTACCCCATAAGTTTTCGGATCGTTAAATGTGGTGCCCTTACCAATGTTCTCGTAATGGCAAAATAATCCCGCTCTAAAATTCCTTATGTAAGCCAGCGGACCCAACTCCCAATCGGGAAAGGCAAATGGAAAGCGGTAGTTGAAAAGTAAGCTGTTCTGCAGTTTGCTTTTTGCTAAAATGTTGTTGTATCCATACACGGTTGCAATCTCTGTTGCATACTGGTTTACCCCGCTTGCTTTCTGGTAATTGAAACTCGCCAGGAAGGAATGGTTTTTAGCAAGCCCCGGGAAATATAGAAAACTTTCGAGCGCTAAAACTTCTCCCCCTAAATTTTTGTCGAAAGGTTGGTGATCATAAGTTGCCCTGAATACCTGTGCCCACTTGGGTGCAATATCTCTTTCGGTAGTGCGCACACTGTGGTTGAAAGTAAAGTTGTATTCCATCGGAAATTTAAGTTCCCGTATAAAACCGGTTGGCATGTTTTCTGGCATGTACCTTTGCGTGAAACTGGTCGCCGCATTTAGTGTAAAAGCATAGTTCTCATTGCGCATATTGAACGATAGCGGAACCGATGCATTAAGCTTGATATAGTTCTCTCTCCAATCGCCTTGTTGTATCGCATTTTTAGCTCTGTAGAACGTTCTTTTCGGACGGTTGCGGTATAATACACTAAACACTGGATAGAGTGCTTTATAGCTAATGTCAGCTGTGTATTCGAAACGCTTCAAATCGCGGTGGTATTTTGCACCCGAATAAATGTCCATAGTGTTAAGCAGGTTGTTCGATTGCAGTTCTAAACCAAAAACGTATTCGTTGTCAATTACCGGAATAATGCTGTGGATGCTGAAAAGATTTAAAGCTTGGTGGTAACGTTTAGATTGGTAAGTGCTATCCGGTATTTTGTCGAAAACATTTCCAATATTTTCCTGCTTTTCTGCTGCGGCCGAAAAATCGACAAAGTTATTTTCGCCTACAGGTTTTTCTGTAATGGTAGTTTCGGCAATTTCATAACCGTTGATTTTGTAATCGTTAAAAATGATTTTTCCGTCACTGGTTTCGGTAGGATTAAAGGCGCCAAATTTAGACGCGCTTAATGCTGTAATTTTTTTAGAAGCAGGATCAATTTCGTAAATATTATCAATGCCATTGAAGTGCGCATTGAAAACAATTTTATCGTTAATAAAAACCGGACGGCTGAGCTGTTGCCGGCTGTTAGAAATCAATTGCGATTTTTTCTCTCCATCCATCAGCCACAAGCTTTTTCCTTTTTCCGTTACGCTGATATAAGCAATCTTATTTCCGGTTTTATCGAAAGCTGGTGTCTGCAGGATTGCGTTTTCAGGATTTGGATAGGTCTTTAAAATTTTTCCTGAAGCGGCATCGATCTCTACCAAATTGAATTGGTTATTGAGTTCAACTTTGGCTGCAATAATTTTCTTTCCATTTTCAGAAAGGCTAGGGGAGAAGAACCTGCTTTTGCTGTTTAATTTATTGAATTTTTTGGTCTTCAAATTATGCGAACAGATTATACTATAACTGCGCTGTTTGTATCGCGGATCGTAACGTATTTCATCCCAAACCAGCAAGTCATTTTTTAAGCTGAACCAGGGCTGTTCCTGATAACCAATTCCAAATAATTTTTGCTCCGTTTTATCTTCGTTAACAATCACAAAATACCGTGCATCCGTCTTACTTTCTTTAAGTGCTAAAATCTGGTTTTTGTTGATCCTAACGGGTAAGAAATAATTCGTGGATAACAATGTTTTTTTATTTAAACTTTCATAGTTTTCTGAAGCTGTTTTTTCTTCCTGTATTTTCCATTTTTCGGCAAGCTTATTTTGGGTAGCTAGAAAATATTGTCGCGTATTTTCTCCTGTATATTTTTTTAAGCTTTTCGAAAAAGGGTAAGGCCTAACTGGTCTTTTTCTAATGTCGCCAAGTAAACTGTCGGAAATGAACTGGCCGTATTTTTCTTTCATGTCTGCTACCATCAAATATCCGGTTTGGTAGTAGCCTGGTGTCACATCTTTGTTCGAACCAAAATAGGCTTTGCTGTAGTTGAATTTTTTGCCTTCCAAAATTGAAGCCCGGTAAGGCATGATCCAATTGGGCTGGCGGCCCCTGCCTGAAAAGGTCAGCGCCGTTTCGTTAACCACCGCATCCCCTTCGAAAAACCAAATAGGTATGCCTGCACCAAAGTAGGCAAAGTAAACCAGCTCAGGAAAGGGGTGAGCCTGTGTTCCTGTCAATTTGTCAAACTGTGCAATGTGTCTGAGCTCATGTACAGCGAGGTTGTTTAGCCAATCCTGACTGTCGAAAAATTGAGGCGGTGTAGCATAAAATTCAGACTTCTTCGGACCCAGCTGAACAAAACCGTTTGCAACCGTTCCGCGGTTCTGGAGAAGGAGTGGAATAGTAGTTTTTTGTTGCCTCAAACCCAAGCCAATCTTGGTGTAGATATAGGGTAGAGTGTTAGCCATTCTTTGGGCTTCTTTCTCCAGTTCTTCAGGATAGATGATTTTAAAGCCTCCTGATGAAATGTAGTTCCATTTTACACTAAGTGGGTTTTGTGCAGTGCTGAAAATTTGCCCAAAAACAGATGGTGAAATAAAGCTTAAGGTAATTGCACTTAAATACTTGATAATTAGTTTTTTGTTTGCTCTTTTTAAATTCATCTAAAATCTTTGCTAAAATATTTAGTTTTTTAAATTTTAAAGGTATTCTTAAACGTAAATTTTTAATTTATATTTATTATCATAAAATACTGATTTATAAATATTAATGAAATTTATGTAAATTCATTAAATACTGATTTTGTTGTGTTTTTTAACCTGATTTTACTTCAGATTTAACCGCTTCATCACGTTTTTTATCAATACTAATTTATTGATTTAATTTACACTTATTAATCGATTTTCCTTGAAAATTTTTGCGGCTTTCTAAATTTTAGTATGAATTTTAGAATGAGGTTTCTGTCCTGAAAATTGAGCCTGAGTCTTGTGGATTTCAGAATCCTTCCTGATGATTTATAGGAGTTAAGAATTGTCTGGTTTATTTGCTGATGTGGAGAATAACCATTACCGTAAAATTGATTTATTCCCAGCCTGGGATTAGATTTTTATAGCCGTAAGACTCTAAGAATTTATAACGCTTAATGTATAAATTGATGCCGGTTTAAAATTCGGTTTTATAGGGTGATAAATATTTTTATGACAAAATGTCTTTAATTTTTGTCGCTTAAATCAGACTGGTTTTTTCGTCATCAGACCTGGATTTAACTTTCACAACTTGCTATTTCCATATCCAGGTGGTTCTGGATGTTGTAATTTAACATTTAAAAACTCAGTTTATTATGGCTTCAACAAGGGTTTTAACACTAAAAATCTTGTCTGAATTTTACTTTAGGCACCCTGATTTGTATATCTTTTTAATGTTTTTAGGCTTTAAAACTCAGGTTTTTTGACTGGATAATGCGATTTCCTTGCGATATTCTAAGGTAGATTGGTTGTGGACATCTTTTTTTGAAAAAATTATTTTTAAGTTAAAAACTGCTTCCTTTATTACTTAAGGGCACTTTTTGATTGGTTTTATTATTGCTTTTTTAGGTTGGCGAATTAGTTAAATTTTGACGATTTTTCAGCTATTTATGCTAAACCTGAGTATATAATGAGGTCTGTTTTTCGGTATTTTTTCTAAATGTTATATTTTTAAAAGCTCAGTTTTTCAGTCGAAAAAGAGTAGTTTTCTATGATGCTGATCAGCTGATTAAAGACCTCAATATTCGAGTATTTGCTTTAACTAGTAGTATTTAATTTGCGGGATTCAATAATGTTAATACCTCTTTGTTGGGAATGAAAATTTAGGTTTTTGGTTGGTTTTTAACTAGATTTTATATTGGTATAGCTAATGATTTTTGAAGCAGTTTTTATGGGATTTCAATCTTAATTAATTATGCTTTTTAAATGCTTTTTGTGTTATATTTATTCTGCTTTTTTTAGGTATTTATGAGCTCTTTTACAACTCTTTTTCTGGGCTGTTTTTAATCTTAAACACGTGTTTTTTTTTGATGTGATTTTTGTTTGAATATCTGTTGTTTTTGCTAGGCTATTATTGGTCGGTATTGTTGAGGTTTTATGATGCTTATCTGCTGGTTTGATATTGTTTTTGGGTTTTAAATTCTGCTGTCTTACGTGCGTTGGCATTTTAGTTTTTTATGTACAAGTAAAATGCTGCATAATCATTTGTATGAGGGTACTTATTTAGCTTTAGTACGTATCTCTGTATTCTGTTAGTTGCCTCTAGTTTATTAACAAAAAATCCAATCTGAATTGATAGATTCGTGTGAAAATATCTAATTTATTTTGACCTTTATTTGGTGGTCTTAGCTTTACTTAAAGCGTTTAATGTTGATAATTTAGTGCATAGGAAATAAAGTAAAGTGGCATTTGGGATTGCGTGATATTGTCATTTCAAATGGGATGTAACGAAGTTGGTAAGCTATCAAAATGAATCTATTTCAAGATAATTTATGCGTAAAAATTAGTCTATAAAAAATTAATTAGAGTTATCGTCATTTCGAGCGGAGTGCAACGAAGTCGAGAAATCTGCTAAATAGATCTCTACATTTCGCTGCGCTTCATCCAATAGCTATCGGGTCGAGATGACGACTCGTTTTGATGGTAGCTGTAAATGCTGTGGAGTACAGATTAGTTGAGTTTCTGAATGCTTGATGTAGCGAAATCTGCCTAAATAGATTTCTCCACTTCGCGTTGCTTCGGTCAAGATGACGACCGGTTTTGATGAAAGGTGTATATAGTATTATTGTGTAATTTACCAATAGGATTCTACAGCTTATTCTTTCTCTTTTTGTAGATCGGATATAAGAATATCGAGCTTAGAATAATCGTTGCGCCGATATAAAAACCACCAGTCATCTGTTCTTTATTCTGAAAGAAAATGAAGGCCAAAACAATTCCGTAAACAGGTTCAAGATTGGTAATTAAAGCTACCCTGAAAGCCGATAACGTTCTCATTACTGCAACTCCTGCAACGTAGGCAACTGATGTACAAAGTGTCCCAAGAAGAATAAGATAGAACCAGTTTTTGGTGCTTAAATTGAATGCTGTGTGCAGCAGTGTTCCATCATATAATCGGTACAATGTGATCCAGAAAAGTGCACCTACAAGTTCATAAAAGCTGATAATAGAAGGTTCGCTTTTTTGTACCAAAGTAGAATTTATTGTTGAAAAAAGACTTGACGCGACAGCAGCTAACAAACCAAAAATAATTCCTAAGGTATACTGGCCTTCGAATTTAAAGATCATATATATGCCAAGAATGATCAATAAACCAATCAGAATATCGCCCATTTGAATGGGCTGTTTTTTGATCAGCGGCTCTAAAATTGCTGTAAATAAAGTAAAGGATGACAGGCAAACCAAGGTTACTGAAACCGTGGAAACTTTAATGGCATGAAAGAAAAATATCCAGTGAATGGCTACAATTCCGCCGGTTAGAAAGAATTGAATAAACTGCTTTTTGGTTATTTTAATATTCTTTTTGGTGATTAAAAACCAGGCAAAAAGTGTAGCTGCTGCAATCAATACCCGGTACCAAACCATGGGTACTGCATCAATAGAAATTAATTTTCCGAGCACGCCTGTAAAGCCCCAGACAAATACAGTAAGATGAAGAATGATTAAATTCTTTTTAGTGGCTTCCATTGCTATTTTGGTGCTTTTCTTAACAGGTAAAAACCTAATAAGCCAAAGAATAATGTAGGCATAATCACAGCAGCAAATGGAGGTAATCCACCTTTAGTAGAAAACATCTGTGTGAACTGATTAAATACGATGTAAGCAAAGCTAATGAAGATTCCGATACCTAATGATACACCTACCCCTCCGCGTACTTTGCGCGACGATAGTGCCACGCCAATCAGCGTTAATACGAATGCTGAAAGCGGGTGAAGGTAACGTTTGTATTTTTCAAACTGGAGGTCGTTCATTATGCCTGTTCCGCGGATCTTTTCTTTCCTGATCTTATCGGAAAGTTCCTTTGTGGTTAAATTTTGCACCACATTGTCATATGCTGAAAAATCATCCGGACGCATATCCAGAATAGTATCCTTAAGCTTTCCGTTACCATAAATCATGGTTTCTTTCAGGCCGTCAATCTTCCGGATAGAGTAGTTGCTCAACTCCCATTTTCGTTTAAGCGAATCCCATTTTATATTTTCTGCAACAATCTTTTTGGTAAGTACATCTCCGCTAAAATTATCCAGAGAAAACCGGTATCCTGAATTGGTTTTATTGTCGAAATTATCAATATAAATATAGGTTTTGTCATCCAGTTTCATGTGGATGTTTGATTTTGTGGAAGGATCATTACGTTTTACATACGTATTCTCGAAGCTATTTTTTAAGGTATTGGTATAAGGGAGTATGTACAGATTTGAAAGTAAGTTGGCTGAGAAAATAATTGTAGCCGACACCAGGTAAGGAAATAAAAAGCGGTTAAAACTCACCCCGCCACTTAAAATTGGTACAATTTCAGTCTGATCGGCCATTTTTGCGGTAAAGAAAATCACTGCAATAAAATTGATCAGGGGTGAAAGCATATTCACATAAAAAGGAATAGAGCCTGCGTAATATTTGGAAAGGATTCCCCAAAAACTCAAGCCGCTTTTCATAAAATCATCCATCTTTTCCGACAGGTCGAACACTACAATAATGATCACAAAAATGGCCAGGGTATAAATAAATGTACCCAGGTATTTCCCGATAATATACTGATCGATGATTTTTATCCTTCCTTTTAACAGACTCATTTTATAGCTTATTGCCTAATACTTTAACCATTTTGTTTTTCCACTCGTAAAATTCACCAGCAATTATCTTTTCCCTGGCCTGTTTTACCAGCCAAAGATAGAAATGCAGATTATGCAAGGTAGCAATTTGAGCGCCAAGCATCTCCTTGCTATGTACTAAATGTCTTAAATATGCTTTACTGGTTACTAAATCAGCATGAAGATCGCTCTCGGCATCCAGTGGAGAGAAATCATTCTCCCATTTTTTGTTCCTGATGTTGATGATTCCGTTTCTGGTAAAAAGCATACCGTTTCTGGCATTTCTTGTAGGCATTACGCAATCAAACATATCCACACCTAAGGCAATATTCTCCAAGATATTGATCGGCGTACCTACGCCCATTAAATAACGCGGTTTTTCTACCGGTAATATATCGCATACCACTTCTGTCATCGCATACATCTCTTCAGCAGGTTCACCAACAGATAAACCACCAATGGCATTGCCTTCACGGTTCATGCTGGCAATAAATTCTGCAGATTTAATACGTAAATCTTTATACACCGAACCCTGAACAATGGGGAATAACGTTTGGTCAAAACCATATTTAGGTTCTGTTGTATCGAAACGTTCGCAACAGCGTTTTAACCAACGATGGGTCATTTTAATCGATTGCGCCGCATAAGTATAGTCGCAAGGGTATGGCGTACACTCATCAAAGGCCATAATAATATCCGCACCTATGGTACGTTGAATATCCATCGCATATTCAGGCGTAAAAAGGTGTTTCGAACCATCAATATGAGAGTGGAAAGTAACACCTTCTTCCTTAATTTTACGAACTTTACTTAAAGAATATACCTGGTAACCACCGCTATCTGTTAAAATAGGACGATCCCAGCCAATAAATTTATGTAATCCGCCAGCTTTTTCAAGAATGTCTAATCCTGGTCTTAAATATAAATGGTACGTATTGCCAAGAATGATTTTAGCATCAATATCGTCTTTCAGTTCGCGCTGATGAACGGCTTTTACCGTTCCGGCAGTGCCCACAGGCATAAAAATAGGGGTTTGTATTTCGCCATGAGCAGTCGTTACTGTTCCGGCTCTGGCTTTAGATAGTGGATCGTTAGCCTGTAAACTAAATTTCATCTGTTTCTATTTATTTCTCTCCAATTATTAAGTGGAGTTTACCGCCATCAATGTCCGTTTTATTAAACGAATTGCTATTTTGATGGCAGGCGGTTTATATGTGTTTTTTCTCGTCGAAAATCTGCCAAAAATAGCAAAAATTGAGGGCATATTTTTGTTTAATTTTTTATCCACATAAAAGTGATTTACAGATTAAAAATGAGAAATTTGCGCCTGTTTATTTTAACATCGTGATATTAACCCTGATTGAAATTATTCTGCTCTCGATATTGGCTTTTAGCCTTTTGGTGCAGCTTTACTATGTACTTTTTGTTCATTTAAAATTGGCTAATGTAAGTATCGAAGAGGTTCCCTCGTCGGCTCAAAAACCGCTAAGTGTAATTGTTTGTGCGAGAAACGAAATTGTGAATTTAGAGCGGTATCTGCCTGTATTATTAAGTCAAAACTATCCGGAGTTCGAAATTGTGGTGGTTAATGATCGCTCCTGGGACGGCACAGAAGAGTTTTTAGAAGAATTAGAGAAGAAACACCGTAACCTGAAAGTAGTTAAGATTTTAGATAACGATAAATTTATAGCAGGCAAAAAATTTGCGGTAACCATGGGAATAAAGGCCGCTAAATATGATTGGTTAGTTTTTACTGATGCAGATTGCACTCCAGCTTCCGAAAATTGGTTAATGGATATGCAGCAGCCTGCTGACGAAAATACGGAAATCGTTTTGGGCTATTCTCCTTACATGAAAAAAAGAAGTCTTTTAAATGCACTGATCAGGTTTGAAACCTTTTTTACTGCAGTAAATTACTTGTCTTTCGCGTTAAAAGGTATGCCTTATATGGGCGTTGGACGCAATATGGCCTATAAAAAATCGCTTTTTTTCAAAAATAAAGGTTTTGCAGCACACATGCATATCCCATCAGGAGATGATGATTTGTTTGTAAATGCACATGCAAATAAATACAATACCGAAATCCGTTTACACCGTGATAGTCATGTTTGGAGTGAACCTAATAATACCTGGCGAGGCTATCTGAGACAGAAAAAACGTCATTTTGGTGCCGGAAAGTTCTATAAATCAAAACATAAGTTTATTTTAAGCCTGCAGATTGTTTTCCAGTTTTTATTCTATGCTTTCTTTGCTGCATGTATGTTTTTTAGTCGCGAGGCGCAATACATTGCTTTAGGAATCCTCGGATTAAGCATCATCATCAGGTGTTTTATTTATCCAAAATTGCTGAAACGCTTAAACTATAGCGATTTGCGTTGGTGGTTCCCGATTTTAGATATACTTTTGTTTCTATTTTTAACCCTAAACGGATTTTTAGCCTTATTTGGCAAGAAAAAAGTAAACTGGAAATAATTCAATAATCCTTTAGTAATTACAATATGCTTGATGTAAAGCCCGATATCGTTTTAAAATATTTTCCTGATTTAAGCGAAAAACAGATTGCCCAATTTTCACAACTGTTCGAATTATATAGCTTTTGGAATTCGCAAATCAATGTAATTTCGAGAAAAGATATTGAAGAATTATATGAGCGCCATGTATTGCACTCGTTGGGAATAGCTAAAGTATGCAATTTTAAAGCTGGCGAATCAGTTTTAGATGTAGGTACTGGTGGTGGTTTTCCGGGCATCCCATTGGCGATTTTGTTTCCTGAAACGCAATTTTATCTGGTAGATTCTATCGGAAAAAAGATTAAAGTGGTTAAAGAAGTGGCATCGGCATTAGGTTTGGAGAATTTAAGGACCGACCATTTAAGGGCCGAGCAGATTAAAGAGAAATTTAACTTTGTGGTATCTAGAGCGGTTACACGCTTAGGCGAATTTTATCCATGGATACAGGGTAAATTTAAAAAAGACTCCTTAAATGCCATTCCAAATGGGATTTTGTATTTAAAAGGCGGCGATTTAGCTGAAGAAATCAAAGAATCAAAACTGAAGGCAGAGTTATATCCGCTTTCAGCTTATTTTGAGGAAGATTTTTTTGAGACTAAATATGTGGTTTATGTGCCGCAGTAATTAATCGATATCTATGTAGCTATTCTTTAATTAAGTTTTTGATTTATAGTTATTTAATAATTTATTTTGTCCTAATCAGGAATTTAATTCCGGATTTGTCTACTTTATTTTTATATTTACCTATGATTCATAGAGTTGGTAAAAATAAATTAAAACAATTGGCCTCTAAGTTTAGAGTTGTTGCAGTTGTTGGTCCACGGCAGAGTGGTAAAACAACGATCTGCAAGACAACTTTTCCACGTAAACCCTATGTGTCACTTGAAAATCCCGATATTGCTGAATTTGCGACAGCTGATCCAAAGGGTTTTTTAAAGCAATTTAAAAATGGAGCCATTTTAGATGAAGTGCAAAAATTACCTCATTTGTTTTCTTATATCCAGCAAATCGTAGATGAAAATAATAAAGCTGGTTTTTTTATCTTAAGTGGAAGCAATAACTTTTTAATGCAGGAAAGCATATCCCAGACCTTAGCTGGTAGGGTAGCTTATTTACATTTATTGCCCTGCAGTTTGAAAGAATTAAAGACGGCAAAATTATTATCGGATTATCAAAGTCATATATTTTCTGGGGCTTATCCAGAGCCTTTATATAAAAATATCGATACTGTAGATTGGTATTCCAATTATATCAATACTTACGTAGAAAGAGATGTTCGCCAATTGAAAAATATTACAGATTTGGCATTGTTCATGAAATTTTTACGCTTATGTGCGGGTAGAACGGGGCAAATTTTAAATATGCAATCGCTTGGTAACGATTGTGGTATCGATGCCAAAACGGTGCAGGCATGGTTATATATTTTGCAATCAAGTTATATTATCTATTTGCTGAGACCATTTTATAATAACTACAATAAACGGATTATAAAAGCCCCAAAACTTTATTTTTACGATACTGGCGTTGCCTGTAGTTTATTGGGACTCCAAAATGTAGAGCAACATGCATTTCATCCCAGTATTGGTGCTCTGTTCGAAAATATGATGATTATAGACCTGCTTAAACAACGTTTAAACAATGGTTTACAGGATAATCTTTATTATTGGCGTGATAAAACAGGAAATGAATTGGACGTATTACTTGATACAGCCACAGCAGTTACGGCAGTAGAAATTAAAGCTGGGGCAACAATGAATTCCGATTATCAAAAAGGCTTGTTATATTTTAAGGATCTGGCAGATGATAAGAAGAAATTAAAAACTATTATTTGTTATACCGGATCGGTTATCCAAAACCGTAGTAATGGTATTGAAGTAAGGCCTTGGGGAAAAATCATATAATATAAAAAACTGAAAGCAGAGTTATACCCGCTTTCAGCTTATTTTGAGGAAGATTTTTTTGAGACTAAATTCGTGGTTTACCTGCCACAGTAGTTATTCTGTACTTAAAATATTACCTGTTACTATTTACCACTACTTTTTTTAGTTTTTGGTTCAACTGGTGGTGGCGGCGGTGGTACTGGTAAGTTCTTTTTATCCTTTTTTACAATAGGCGGAGCGAAACGAATCTGATCAACTTTTGGAGCACCAGACTTTTTTGATTTTAAAGCGCCTGGTTCAACCGGCGGTGGTGGTGGTAATCTTCTTGCTTCTTTTGTATGATCTGCAGCGATAGGAACTTCATTAATCGTTATTTCTTTAACTTTTTTGGATTTTGATTGATTTGGTTCTTTAGGAGGCGGCGGTGGTAACCTCTTCTTGTCAGCTTTTTTCCTGGTCGTATCCTGAAAAACGATGGTTAAGCTTTCCTTTTTTTGTCCAAATTGGATAGTAGCATAATCTTTTGTAAATGCCATTGTAGAGAGGCATAACATAAATCCGGTTAACGGAAGGATAAATAACAATTTGAGCCTGGCCCATTTTGCAGATTTTTTTTGGTTTAACATACTTATTCTGTTTTTTAGTAATGATGAATTGAAAAAATGGTTGCTAAGTGTAACTTCCTGGTTTCCATACGAATTTTGGATCAGGAACAACGCGTAGTCGTATTTTGCAATATCTGTCCTGGTGGTAGCGTCATCAGCAAGGTATTCGTGGATGAGCCTGATGTCATTCCTGATAAAATATATGATGGGATTGAACCAACTCGAGATCTGTACCAATTCGAATAATAGAATATCAAAACTGTGCTTCTGCTTAATATGAACCATTTCGTGCTTTAATACGGTAGCCTTTTGGTTCATCTCTGGATCAATAAAGAGTAGATTAAAGAATGAAAAGGCCATTTTTGAGTTTTGGATTTCAATTAATGTGATACCATTTTCTTTATTCTTGCGGGCATTTCGCATTAATTTTGCAATGTGCCTTAGTCCCCAAAAAACTTTTAGGATTAAAACTGTTGAAATCGCCAGATATAGCATTAAAAGAAGATTTTCCAGATTAAAAAATGATTTAGTTTCTTCCACCTGTGTATATCCTGTATAGTTGAAAGCCATTTCCTTTTTTAAAAATCCCAGCTGAAAGAACGGAAGTATAAAAGCCAGTATCGAGCTGAAAATCAGATAATACCTGTTTAATCCGTAAAAGGTTTCCTTGTGGAGGAATAATCTATAAAATCCATAAAATAGGATGAGGTATAGATTTGCTTCGAGTAAATAATATAACCAGCTCATCATTTGTCTTTTTTAAGTTTCTCTGCCAATTGAATAATTTCATTGAGTTCTTCGGTACTCATACTTTTTTCTTTTACCAGAAAAGAAACCAGACTCTCGTAAGAGTTTTCAAAGTAATTGTTCATCACTTTATTTATTGCAAATTTTTTATAATCAGTTTCTTTAATAATAGGGAAGTAGATGTGCGTATTGCCGATGGCCTTATGATCAACAAAACCTTTCCCTTCCAAAACCCTGATTACTGTAGATACCGTGTTGTAAGCGGGCTTGGGTTCGTTCATTTTATCGATAACATCCTTTACCAGGGCTTCGCCCATTTCCCAAAGGATGAGCATTACCTGTTCTTCTGCTTTTGTGAGTTCTTTTATCATAGCAACTATTTTTGTAGTTTGGTTAATTGAAGTTACTACTATAAAAATAGTTTACAAACTATTTTTATAGTTTTTTGTGTAGTGTATTGATATTCAGGTGAATAAATTTATTTCTAAAATGTAAAGACATAAAAAAACCTGCCGGATAGGGCAGGTTTAGATCTATATCAATCAATTCATTAAAATTTTTCCAACTTTCTTGGGTTGTCCATCATGATCATTTTATCCTTTAATAATTGTTGTAAGCCAGTTTGTGTGTCGATACTTTTTACCACATCCAGTACAGCACTTGCAGCATTACTGAAAAATGGTTTGGTGATGGTAGAATATTCATCTGTAGCTTTATGGTAATCTTTGTGATCTTCTACGCCAAAATATAAGAATGGAATATTTTTAGCATTAAATGCACCCTGGTCGCTTTGGTTGGTCCAGTCATCATGACCTTGTTTAGGATCGTCGTGGCCGAAAAGTAATTTGATATTGGTTTTAGTCGTATCTACATATTTTTTTAAATCAGGATATTTGAAAGTTCCACATACATAGAGCTCACCTTTATCACTGTGACTGATCATATCCATGTTCAGGTCGATGGCAATCGTATTAACAGGCACTGGTGGATTACCTACAAATGCTTTTGCACCCTGTAAACCCATTTCTTCCGCATCGAAAGCTGCGAAAATGATCGTATTATTCGGCTTGTTCTTAGCGAAATATGCTGCAATTTTTAATAAGCCTGCAGTTCCTGATGCATTGTCATCAGCACCATTATAAACTTCATCTTTAATTACCCCTAAATGGTCGTAATGTGCCGAAACAACAATTACATTAGTTCCTTTGCCCGGAATGTAGCCGATTAGATTTGTCCCATTCACTTTTGCACCAGATCTTCCATTAAAGGTAAATTCCTGTGCATAGTTTACATGCTGTGGGTAAGATTTTAAACCCAATTTTTGAAATCTTTCTACAATATAAGCCCTGGTCATTTCAGCGCCCTTTGTACCGGTTTTTCTACCTTGATAAGCATCGGAAGATAATACTTCAACGTCTTTTAACAATTGAGTATCCAACTTACCGGGAGTCGTATTGTTTTGATTTTTTACTGATGAACAGCAGCTTAGCATCATCGCTAAAGGAAGGATATATAGGATTTTCATGATTATTTTGTAATAAGTTAGGATCGTCGTGCTGAATTTATTTCAGCATCTTTCGCCATATAGACCCTGAAATGAATTCAGGGTGACGGATCTAAGTTTAAATATTGATTGGAGATCTTTTAATGCATTTATTTTCAAACGCAGGCTTTAAAAGTCATTAAAATCATCAGGGATTGATATTTTACCTTTAAATGCACCAGGAATCCTTTTAGCAAGAAGTGGCTTATCTTCTGTTAAAAAGGTAACTATAACTTCCTTTTTGGTTTGTACAGGCGCTTCTTCTTTCAGCGTTATTTTTCCTTTTTCATAATATCCTTTAACTGTAGCTAACATAACTTTTATTGTTATTAACAAATATACATTTTTCGTTACGCTATTCAAACGCTGTTTGCTTTACTGTATTGCGTTTCTAAACTTGATGGGAACGGAATACTTTTTATTTGCGGCAGCCTCGAAAACGTTGTCATGCTGAGGTACGAAGCATCTTTCTCATAGGTTGAAGATGCTTCGTACCTCAGCATGACAAAAAATATCAAATGACGGAAACAATAGATTTGTTTGCTTTAGACTTATTAAGTTTTTAAACCTTATAGGTCTGTAAGTGCTTACGCCGCCACTTCTCTTAAATCTACGGCTACCACCCTCGAAACGCCCTGCTCTACCATAGTTACCCCATAAATAATATCGGTACTGGCAATGGTACGTTTATTATGCGATACGATGATAAACTGCGATTGATCGGAGAATTTGCGGATAATATTATTGAATTTATCAATGTTGGTATCATCCAAAGGCGCATCAACCTCATCAAAAATACAGAAAGGCGCAGGTTTTAACAGGTAAAGTGAAAACAATAAGGCCGTAGCTGTTAACGTTTTTTCTCCACCTGATAATTGATTGATAGATAAAGGTCTTTTTCCTTTCGGACGGGCTATAATATCAATATCGGCCTCTAAAGGATTATTGACATCTGATAAAATCAGGTCGCAGCTATCTTCTTCATTAAATAAAGAGCGGAAAACCACGATAAAATGTTCGCGGGCCTGAGTAAAAGCCTGCATAAATTTATCTTTAGCCGTATCATCGATTTCTTTTATGGTTTGTAAAAGATCAGTTTTGGCTGCGTTGAGGTCTTTTTTTTGATTCTGGATAAAAGTATAACGCTCTTCCATTTCTTTAAAAGCTTCCATGGCCATGGAGTTGATGGCGCCAAATTCGTCCAACTGGCGCTTCATTTTTTCTACTTTCTGGCGCAGTTCGAACTCGCTTTCCAGCACTTCAATTTCAGTCTCGGTTTCTAAAAGATCATTGATGTCGATATTGAATTCGACAGCTAAACGTTCTTTTAATGCATTCAGGTCGATTTTTAACGCATTCTTCTTATCCTTGATTTCAGTTAATAAGAAATCAGTTTCTTCGCGGTTTTTGCGGATGTTGGTCAGGTCATTTTCTACCTCGTTAATGCTTCCTTTACTTGCAAAATATGCCTGCTCAGCTTCAGTAAGGCCTTTTTCCATTTCTTCACGTTGTTGATACATTTCTAAAAGGGTATCATCGTTAAGGTCAGTATGTTGTAACGTTGCCGTAATTTGGATCAATGCCTCCTGAAATTCTTTATCGTTTTGGGCAATACGTTTATTTAAAGCCTCTTCCTGTACAAAACGGTAATCTAAATCTTTTTCTAAACCTGATAGTTTATTCTGTTGCTGGTGAAAACGGATATTATCCTGGTTGTACTTACCCGCACTTTCATTTACCTGATCGGCAATTTCCTGATAATTAAGCTGTTGTTCTTGTAGGTTGATATGCGCTTCCTGCTGATCTTTTTGTAATTGAACTAAAGCAGGCAATTTTTCTGACAAAGCTTTTTCTATTGATAAGATTTTTTGGGCGATATCGGTTTTGCGGTTTTCGCTGGTGGTGATAAACTCCTGGTACTGATCGCGACGGGTTTGCACAGAAATGTGTTCGTTGTTTAAACGGTTCATTTCCTGTTGTAAAGCATTGATCTGATTGATTTTTGAAGCTTCTTTCAGGTTAAATATGTTGTCTGTTTCGGCTTTTATGGCATTGTTGTACTGATTGATTAGTGATTCGGAAGCTTTAATTTCTTTAGCCAGATTTTCTAAATTCTTAGCGCGACCAATCCTTTTTCCTTCAAACAAACCTACCGAACCACCCGCCAAAGTAAATCTCGTTTGGGCATATTTTCCATTTTTGGCCAAAATGGTTAAACTTTCGGTTGGTGTGGATTTAAATAAATTTTCCTGCTCAGCTATTGCGATATATACATTTTGTAAAAGCAGGTTACAAAGGTGCTGGTATTTTTTGTCGACTTCGATTACCGATAAAGCCGAAACCAATCCTTCGTGAGTACCAATGACTGGATTTTTATCAGGAACATTTTCCAATATGAAAAAGTTAGCCCGCCCACGGCTGGCATCGGTTAAAAGATTAATGGCCTGCACGGCATCTGCATACTGGTCAACCACATAGTGGTTCATTACCGGTTCGAGGTAACTTTCTATCGCAATACGGTAATCTTCATTACAGAATAAAATATCAGATAGGAGCAGGGCACTTTTAGCAAAGGCATTGTTTTTTTTTAAAAAGCGGATCGACTCCGGAAAGCCCTCTAAACTATCAACCAGCGATTTGGTCAGGTTGTATTCGTTTTGTTTGGCATCTTTTTTACGGTTTTCGGCCGTAAGTTTTTCCTTGTTCAAACTCAGGTTAATTTCGGATGTAGCCAGTTTTTCTTTTAAAAGTTCTTCGGCTTCTGTCAGGTTTTTAATATTGGCCTGCTTTTCCCTTACCTGAATATCAAGTTCGGCTAATGCATGATCGAAAGCCTTTAATTCTAATGTTTTGGTTTCGGTATCATCAACATTCCGGTTGGTTTCCTGTACCAGTGCATCTTTCTGAATATTCAGGATGTCGATTTCTTTTTGCAATTGGTATACCTGGTTTTGCAGGTCGTTAACAGATTTAATCAGGTTGTCAATCCTGTTTTTCTCAGTCTGCTGTTGCTCGCGTAAAGTATCAAGCGTAGATTTCAGTAGCTTTAAATCAGACTCCAGTCCGTTAAAAACCTCTGTTTCTGTTAAAACTTCTTCATTTAAACGTTTGATATTGTATTTAATGTGGTTAACCTGATTTTTATCTTTCTCCAGCTCGCCGGATAAGCGTGTTTCTTTTTCCTGTAAAAAGCGCATCTGCTCGTTCTTTACTTTTTTCTCGCTTTCGTAAGCGCGGATTTTAGAAACAACCTCATTTGTGGCCTTTTGTTGTATAGAAAGATTTTTTTCCTGGTTAATACTGCCTAGTTTAAGTTTTTGCAGTTCGGCTTCACCGGTATCTATTTTAGCGCTGAGTTCGGTACGGTTTACCAGCTGATTTTGCTCCTGCGTTTCTAAAGCATTTAAGTCGGTACGGAAAAAGGCAATACGATGTGTAGCCAACTGAACACTCAGTTCGCGGTATTGCTCTTTTAACTTATAATAACGCTCAGCTTTGCGCGCCTGATTTTCTAAGGTTTTAAGGTTTTTTTCGATCTCGAAAAGTAAATCCTCCACCCGCTCTAAATCGGCTTCTGTGTCTTTTAATTTACTGAAAGTCTGTTTTTTGCGTAATTTGTATTTCGAAATACCCGATGCTTCTTCAAATAAGGAACGACGGCTATGTTCTTTATTGGTAATAATTTCATCAACCATTTTCAGCTCAATAATAGAATAACTATCAGAGCCAATCCCGGTATCCAGAAAGAGATCGGTAATGTCTTTTAACCTACATTGAACATCGTTTAGGCGGTATTCGCTGTCGCCATTTCTGTAGAGTTTACGGGTTACGGTAACCTGCGAATAAGCTGTAGGAAGAATGTTTTTGGTATTATCAAAACTTAAGGAAACCTCAGCGAGCTGTGCTTGTTTACGGTTTTTTGTTCCGTTGAAAATGATGTTCTCCATCTTTTCCGAACGTAATGCTTTGGTGCTTTGTTCACCTAAAACCCAGCGCATGGCATCAATTACATTAGATTTTCCACAACCATTAGGGCCAACAATAGCCGTAACTCCCTCATTAAAATTGATGGTCACTTTATCGCCAAAGCTTTTAAAACCTTTAATTTCTAACCTGGTAAGTTGCATGGTTTGTAATCGGGAGAAACCAATCCAATATTAAGGATAATTTTGTGGTTTTTCAACTTTTTATCCATGGTGTTTTTAACCGCAAAGATAAAGCGCAGAGAGCCTTGGGCTGGACATAATTTTTCATTCGCATTCGCCATGCTGAACTTGATTCAGCATCTATTATGTTAACTATCAAATATCCTGAAACAAGTTACCATTGACGTTATTTTATAAATCATTATTAATCAGTATTTTAACTGCTTTCGCATTTCCGTCCAGCTAGGCCATAGCACGGTATCCCCGTTCTACTTAAATCCGGCCTAACAAATTTTTCGGGCTGCACTATTCTGGCTGCACAACTGGCTTCAAAAGAAAAATTTTCAGCCGGTGTTTTTTGTTTCTTTTTGACAGCAAAAAGAAAGAGCCATTCGGCGGCGGCGAGCCGAGGCAAGACCGCGCTGTATGGCAAATGAAATCAATTAAACGTCACTCATATTGATTTTATAAAATAAATTACCCCTCAGGATGACAAATTTCCTTTGATTTACGTGTCTCTGCGTTTCTGTAGCTAAATGGAAATCAACTTTACTTCACAATCATTAGTTTCGCAAACTTAAGCAGTAACTGTTTATTACCTAAGCCCTGAAAAAATACTGTTGCTTTAACATCTGGTAAGGTTCCCTCTAAGCTGATAATTTTTCCGAAACCGAATTTTTCGTGCTCCACTTCCATACCGCCTTGAAACTCGTGTGGTTGTGATGGTGTAAAACCAGGTGTTGGCACGTGTGCCTTTGCCAATAGCGATGTTGTTTTCGGGCGGACCGGTGGTGCAGAAGTAGTTGCACCAGCCGCTGGTTTTGGTTTGCTGATAAAATCTCGGGGTTGTGAAGTCCATGATTTGCGGTCATCATCAAAATTACCATCAAAACTAGTTGATTTAGCAGGTTTAACATCCAGTTCTAAAAACTTAGGACTAATTTCATTAATGAAACGACTTGGCTCGCAGTTGGTTAACGTTCCCCAGCGGTAGCGGGAAGTGGCATAAGTAAGTGTCAGTTTTACTTCGGCACGGGTAATGGCCACATAGAATAAACGGCGTTCCTCTTCCAGATCAGTGCGGTTGGTTAACGACATTTGTGATGGAAACAGATTTTCTTCCAATCCTACAATAAACACGTTTTTAAACTCCAATCCTTTGGCTGAGTGGATCGTCATTAAAGAAACCGTATCCTTATTTTTATCACCATCTTTATCATCGTTGGTTAAAAGGGCAACATCCTGCATAAAAATATCAAGGCCTTTTTCTTCAATGTCTTCACGCTCTGCAAATTCCTTGATACCGTTTAATAATTCCTGAATATTTTCATATCTCGCACGTCCTTCCACACTATCATCAGTATATAATTCTTTTAAAATACCTGCATGCTGAGCAATAAACAAAGCGGTATCATAAGCATCCAGCTTTTTCGCTTCTGCCTGGAAACTTTGCACCATCATAGAAAAATCGTTCAGTTGATTGGCTAAACGCCCATCTACATATTCGTGCGCATTCGAAATTACATCCCACATGGTTTTTCCATGCTGATCTGCAGCAACAATAATTTTATCAATAGAAGTATCGCCAATACCACGTTTAGGGTAATTGATTACACGTTTTATGGCTTCTTCATCCTTCGGATTAAAAGTTAAACGGAAATAGGCAATTAAATCTTTAATCTCTTTACGTTGGTAAAAAGACTGACCGCCATAGATTCGGTAAGGAATATTCAGTTTACGTAAACCTTCCTCCATCGCCCTGCTTTGTGCATTGGTACGGTATAGAATGGCAAAATCGTTGTGTTGGTATCCTTTTGTACTGCGTTCCTGAATAATGGCTTCGGCAACTAATTTACCCTCTTCGTTATCGGTAAAAGCCCGCGAAACTTTAATTCTTTCCCCTTCTGCATTTTCAGAAAATACATTCTTTTCGAGTTGGTTTTTGTTGTTGGCAATAATACTGCTCGCTGCATCAACAATATTTTGAGTAGAACGGTAATTCTGTTCTAATTTATAAACTTTTAAATCAGGATAATCGCGTTCGAAATTTAAAATATTCTGGATGTTTGCACCACGGAAAGCATAAATACTCTGTGCATCATCACCTACCACACAAATGTTCTGATAAGCAGCAGCCAGTTTTTTTACAATGGTATACTGCGAAAAGTTGGTATCCTGGTACTCATCCACCATCAGGTACCTGAATTTCTGTTGGTATTTATTTAAAACATCCGGATGTTCTTTTAATAAAATGTTGGTTTTAAATAATAAATCATCAAAATCCATTGCACCGGCCCTGAAACAACGTTTAGCATAGGTTTCGTAAATCTGGCCAATTAATGGGCGTTTATTCTGGATATCTTCGGCCTGTATCTGATCGTTAGCCTGGTATTCGCCCCATGAAATTAAATTATTTTTAGCTGATGAAATTCTGTTAAAAACAAAGTTTGCTGCATATAATTTATCATCCAGCTGCATTTCTTTCAAAATTGCACGGATTACACTTTTACTATCGTCAGTATCGTAAATGGTAAAGTTGCTCGGATAACCGATCTTTTCGGCCTCTACCCGTAGAATTTTCGCAAAAACAGAGTGAAAAGTACCCATCCAGATGTTCTTTGCCTCTGCACCAACCACTTTACTAATACGCTCGCGCATATCTTTACTCGCTTTGTTGGTAAAGGTTAAAACCAGAATATTAAATGGATCAGTACCGGTTTGAATAAGGTGGGCTACACGAAACGTAATTACCCTGGTTTTGCCCGAACCTGCACCTGCAACAATCATTACTGGTCCTTTAGTGTTCTCTACTGCTGCTCTTTGTTGTGGGTTTAATCCTGCTAAATAATCCAAATCGGCTCCTGTTTTTTTGAGGTTCAAAAATAACAATTCCTATGGCTTTTTGCCAAAGTTGTTAGTAATTAGTTAAAAACCTAAAGTCATAATTTATTGTTCGTCATTCCGAACCTGTTTTATTAGCTGTTCTTGTTATTTTTTAGGTCTAATAGCTACTTCGTGGCCAGGATCTGGCAGTATTGGCTTATATGTCCTTATCTATCTTATATGGTAAAATGAACCTTGTTTTTATTGGGGCTATATGGCTATGGTAGATATGCTCCTTTGGTTTTTTAGAAAAGTCAGACCTGTATTTCATTGGGTTGTGTAGCCCTTTGCTTTGCTCATACGCCTGCAGGCCTTATGCACTGGGCTGGTATCCGCTTCGCCAAGGTTTAGGTAAATTGGGTTTGTGCTACTATTGAGGGTTTAAAACCCATAGCCTTATTTCATCGGTCGTTATTCTGAACTTGTTTTATTAGCTGTTCTTGTTGTTTTTTTAGGTCTAATAGCTACTTCGTGGTCAGAATCTATCATGCCATTAAATTGGGTATGAGCTATTTTAATTAAAATAAACGTTAATCTGTCAGAATTGCACCCCATTTATTTGGGTATAGAATTTGATAAGCCTTGTTTATGGAAGAGAAAAAAATAAATAAAGATATCGAGTTTTCTGATATCCCGGATGGGACAAATACAGATATTTATGCCAACTTAAAAGAGAAACTGGAAAGCGTTGAAAAGTTTCCGGGTGTTTACAATTTTAAATTTATCATTACTGGCGGTTTAGATAAAATACAGGATTTACGGGCGATTTTACCCAATGATGAGTTTATTGAGCAGCCCTCGAAAACAGGTAAATACGTTTCGATTACGGTAAAAAAGACGATGCAAAATGCTGATGAAGTGATTGCTGTTTATAAGCAGGTAGGAAACATCAAGGGGATTATGATACTGTAGGCTATCCCGCACATTTAAAATGATTTCTTTTGGTTTTAGAAAAGCTGGGGCCGTATTCATTTTTGAGGCTGCTGCTTGCACCTACGTTGTTCATAAACCTGATGGTAGCGGCAGCCCCGAAGCATGAGGGCTACAGCGAACAGCAGGACTGCAACCTCCGATGAAAAACCATCCTTTCATTTCCAATCAATAAAAGATATTATATCGCCTAATGATCAACTACACATAAAGCCATCATGCTAAACTTGTTTCATGATCTACCCTGTATTGGCTTATATGTACCTTATGTGTCTTAAATGGTAAAATGAGCCAAAGTTTTACTCAAACCCTTATTTTGTCTATAATGAGGTTAAACAGAGCCATTTTTAACGGCCCAATCTACCATCGAATCTAACACCTGAAAAAGATCCTGTCCCGATTTGGTGAGGCTATACGTAACTACAGGCGGAATAACGGCTTGTGCATCCCGATGAACAAGGTCATCATTTTGCAACTGCTTTAAGTGTTGTATCAGCATTTTCTCTGTAATCTCTGGTATGGCACGTTTTAACTCGCTGTAACGTTTTGGCCCACTCATTAAATGAAAAATAATGATGGGTTTCCAATAACCACCAATTTTTTCCATTACAAAAGTAACAGGGCAGCTGCTTAGCGCTACGCCTTTGTTAAAATTACGGGTCGAACTTTCTTTAACAGCTGTCATAGTTACATACTTTGGGGTAAGTACTTGTATAAAAGTAAGTGCAAATATAGCTTTGTATACTATATTTAAAAACAAAAAATCATGAAAATAACATTAACAGGATCAATAGGAAACATTACAAAGCCGCTAGCCGAAATATTGGTAGCCAAAGGCCACGAAGTGAAAGTGATTAGCAGTAACGCTAACAGGGCAGAAGAAATTAAATCGCTTGGCGCAATACCCTTAATTGGTAATGTGAGCGATATTAAATTTTTAACAAATGCATTTGCCGGCGCTGAGGCTATTTACACGATGGTTCCATCAGATTTTGCAGCACCAAAATTCAGGGAATATATTAGAGGTATCGGCGAAAATTATGCTGCTGCCATAAAAGAATCAGGAATTAAAAAAGTAGTGAATTTAAGTAGTGTAGGTGCAGATCTGCCTGATGGAACTGGCCCGATTGCCGGATTGCATGATGTAGAAAATATTTTTGCCACATTAAACGGAGTAGATGTAAAACATTTGCGTGCCGGTTATTTCTATATCAACTTTTTAGCCAATATCGATATGGTTAAACATGCCAATATATTGGGATCTAATTTTGGTGCTGATGCCAAACTTGTTTTGGTGCATCCCCGCAACATTGCAGCGGTAGCCGCCGAAGTACTGGAAAGCAATTTTACAGGCAAAACTATACAATATGTAGCCAGTGATGATGAAAGTACGCCAGCTGATGTTGCAAAAGCATTAGGCGCTGCCGTAGGTAAGCCAGAATTACCATGGATTGAATTTAGCGATGAAGATGCATTTAACGGAATGGTAGGCTCAGGTTTGCCTGAAGAAATAGCCAAAAACTATGTAGAAATGGGCGATGCGATTAGAAGCAAGAAACTTTTTATAGATTATTATAAAAACAGACCTGTTTTAGGTAACATTAAACTTGAAGATTTTGCTACAGATTTTGCTGCAGCATATCATGGCTAATTAATGGATAACAGTTGTGCGGTTTAGCGGCCGGACAACTGTTACATCCAATTCTCATTTTTATGCTCTACCTGGTACAACCAATAATTTACGAGCTGCTTAATCTCGGTATAATTACCATATTTGAAGTGAATCTGACCTGCAGCGGTGTGTAAAGTGAGGTGGCCAACATCCACTCCTTTGTGCCATGGGTATTGAAAAGTAGTAATTGCCTGAATCTTATTTGGCACTATAATTTCATCAGAAATATCCCAAATTCCACTGGTTTTAATGATGAAATCTTCACTTACTGAAATCCGGTGCCGGCGGTAGCTGATATAGATCATGAGTACACCTGCAAAGAAGTATGCAATTGCGATACCAATAAAAGGTTTCACCTCCGGGATATTAAAAGCCAGTATCAAAAAGATTGCAACGGGTAAAACCAGTTTGAAGAAAACTGGTAGGTTTAAAAAACGCCAGTCTGGAACAAATATTTTTCCCTTTAGTGGTGCCTTAGCCAATATCATTTTTAACAGTTCATCACGCTCAATAGGGTTACAGCCTGGTATTTCCAAGGTGTTCCCCTGCATTTCATGTCCTTTTTTACTTTGACCAAAATGAGCCTGCCTTAAACTCATATTCAGCATGTTCATCTTTTTCTGGAAGTAATTCTGGCTGTATTTTGTAATCTGTACTTTATTTGGACTGATCAAAGTATTTTTCTTGGCAATGAGCCCTGAAGAGAGCAACATGGCATCTTTATGCTGACTGATCTGGAGTTCGAAATATTTGTAGAAGGTTCTAACCAGATTGATAATAAGCAATACAATTAAAAGGCATGCAATTAAGATGAAAACCGTAACAATGGTCAGCATTCCTGTTACCGTATTCTGAATTTCATCTCTGTTGATCTTAAAGGCATCGAGCAATTGTCGGCCTTCATAAATAACCGTGTAAAAAAAAGCGGCAAGTAAAGCAAAGCTTTGCCCATAGTTAGAGGTTAGTCCTACTTTAAACAAAGTCCAGGCGCTTATTCTTAAAAATGGTGCTTCTTCAGTCAGATCATTTTCATGTATCGCTTCCGGTTGCATTCCATCCACAGCCTTTCTGTTCAGTAGATGCGCCTGAAGGTTGTAAGCAGCAGTTTCATCGATGGCTTTTATGCTTACTTCTTCACCATGCGCACCAGCGGTATCGATTTTTAACCCATAAACACCAATAATTTTCTGCAGAATATTCTGATTAATGTTAACCTGCTGTATTTTATCAAGTTGAATAATAACCTGATCGCGATTGAAGATGCCTTTATTTACTACAAATTCCTGCTTTTCCTTGTCTAAAAAGAAGGTGAATTTTAAATACCACAAATAAGCAAATATAAAACTGAATACAATTATCGCAGAAATGCCTGATATGAGATAGGTGAAAGAGGTGCCCGACATCTTTACGAAAGCAATAACGAATAAGAAAAAACTCGCCTTGCCAATCTTGAGCATGGTATGCGCACCCATTATAATAATACCAAAGGCCGATTCGCGTTGCGGTTTGCTAAAATCGTTGTCCATTATGCTTCTGTTTCAGTGGTTGGGTTTTCGAGCAGGTCTAATTTTTTCAAAAGTAAGTCCCTAATGCTTTTTGCCTCCTCAATTGCTATACCTGAAATGTTGATATGTCCGCTTTGGCCACCTGCAGTAAATAATTGCAGGGATCCTAATTTAAATATCCGCGAAAAAATACCTTCGTTTAATTCAATATGCTGAATCCTGTTTAAAGGAACAATCGTAGTAGACTCTGCAATAATTCCACTCTTATAAATTACATCGTGCGTACGTACTGCGTAACCACGTTTTTTAAAACTTAAACGGAAAAGCAGAAAAAAAATAACGGCCAGGATGAAATAAAGAGGGACAATCCAAACTGCATTCGGTCTTATTTCATCAACAAACAATAAAAGCGCAGCAGTACCAATTCCCAATAGCACAAAAAAAATCACCAGGTTGATACAGATAATTTTCCAATAACTGGAATGAGGTTGTTTTAGTAGAATTTCTTCATATTTCGGAAGATGATCAAGATCAACCGTTTCGTTTGTGAAAGATGTATCGGAGGACATAATTAAAATGTTAACACGTATTAATCAAATATCTGACTAATATTTAATGCTTTTGTTACCTCGCTACAATAAACTTTTTCGCAGCATTGTATTGACCTGAATCGGAAGAAATTTTGAAAAAATAAATGCCAGGAACAAAAGCAGAGGTGTTTATTTCTAAAGTGTGTTTTCCTACGTTAAGGTATTCGTTTACTACTGTTTTAACCAACCTGCCCATTAAATCGTAGACCTGGATGTTAATTTTATCCGTTTCGGGCAAAACAACATCAATAAATGTCTGCATGGCAGCAGGATTCGGGTAATTCTGAGTAACGGTAAACTTCAGGAGTTTTTCGAAAATTGCTTTATTAATAGCGTCAAAAATAACATAGCTCACTAACCTGTAACCGCGTGCATTGGGATGGAATGCATCCTGGTAAAGTGAAAAATCACGTCTCATGGCCGCGTTAACATCAGCCAGGTATATTTTATACTCTGTTGCTAATTTTCTGTATGCTGCATTCAGGTTCCTGATGTTGGTATTTACAGCAATATAACTTTTATTGGTTCTGTCATCAACAAACTGAAGCGTACACAAAATCGGAATTAATTTCTGTTTAAGACTCGCCGCAATTAAAACCCTCGTATTGGCAACAGTTTCGGCCACATTTCCCTTGCCTGCAGCTATGGCAAGAGCATCATTAATCCCCATATCAATCACGATAAAACCTGTTCTATTGGCTATTGCTTTGTCAATCCGGAGTAACCCTTGAAAAGTAGTCTGGCCACCAATACCATGATTGGTTATATCCACGATTTTATTTGTATAACAATTTGTAAAATTGCTCTGGAGCATGGTTTGAAAACCAACACCATTAACACCTTCTACTGTGCTGGCTCCAAAAGTTACAATATTTATACTGTCTTTTGAATAATATTGGGCTGCTTCCGGGCAACTTACGCGGTTGGGGGGAGGTGTTCCCTGAGCGAAAGAAGAAATGCGGACAACGAAAAGCAGCAGCAGAGAAAGGAATACTTTTGCGCTAAACTTCATTGTTAAAATTCTTTCGTACAGGATTTAAGGACATCGTTTAATAGCGCAATTTACAAAAAAGTAAACATAAAAAATACCGTACCATTCTTTTTTACAAACATTATACTGTTTTTTGTAGCTATTAAAAGACGGTTTTTGCGTTTTAAGATAGCACCATGATTTTTGCATTTAAATAATTAAACGCAGAAATCATTTATAAGCAAAGTTTTATGCTTAACGAGGTGATAATTTAATCCTTTACTGCACCTTTTATCCGGTAAAACCTATATTTGTCCAAATTCATTTTGTTATGCAAGAGATTAAAAATTATGTAGAAACGCACAAACAACGTTTTTTAGATGAGTTGTTTGAGTTATTGCGTTTTCCATCGGTTAGTGCTGATCCGAAATACAAAGGCGATGTTTTAAAAACAGCTGATTATGTTGCGCAGAAATTAAAGGATGCAGGTGCAGATCAGGTGGAAATTTGCCCAACTGCAGGATACCCTATTGTTTATGGCGAAAAAATTATAGATGCTTCTTTACCAACTGTTTTAATATATGGCCACTATGATGTTCAACCAGCAGATCCGTTAGAACTTTGGCATACACCACCTTTCGAGCCAACAGTGCGCGATGGCAAAATTTACGCTCGCGGTGCCTGCGATGATAAAGGCCAGTTTTACATGCATGTAAAAGCTTTCGAACTGATGATGCAAACCAATACTTTAGCTTGTAATGTTAAATTCATGATCGAAGGTGAAGAGGAGGTAGGATCTGCCAATCTTGGTATTTTTGTAAATGCAAATACCGAGCGTTTAAAAGCCGATGTAGTTTTAATTTCTGATACCTCGATGATCAGTATGGAACATCCGTCAATCGAGACTGGCTTACGTGGTTTAGCTTATATGGAAGTTGAAGTAGTTGGCCCCAACCGCGATTTACACTCAGGAGTTTACGGTGGTGCAGTGGCCAATCCGGCAACTATTCTTTGTAAAATGATTGCTTCATTACACGATGAGAATAACCACATCACTATCCCTGCTTTTTACGATAAAGTGCTTGAGTTAACAGATGAGGAGAAAAAAGCCTTAAATTCTGCACCGTATGACGAAGCAGAATACAAAAAGGATTTAGATATAGAAGAAGTTTGGGGGGAGAAAGGTTATTCGACCCTGGAGCGTACAGGTACCCGCCCAACTTTAGAAGTAAACGGAATTTGGAGTGGTTATATTGGTGAGGGTGCAAAAACCGTATTGCCAAGTAAAGCCAATGCAAAAATTTCTATGCGTTTGGTTCCACATCAAAGTTCAGAAGAAATTGCCGAGATTTTTACCAAACATTTCGAAAGTATAGCACCTAAAAATGTAAAGGTAAAAGTTACGCCTCACCATGGTGGCGAACCAGTGGTTACCCCAACTGATAGTATTGCCTACCAGGCAGCCGAAAAAGCAATTGAAGATAGTTTTTGTAAAAAAGCTATTCCAACACGCGGTGGTGGCAGTATTCCTATCGTAGCCCTGTTCGAAGATGTACTAGGCATTAAATCGGTGCTTTTTGGCTTCGGTTTAGATAGTGATGCGCTGCATTCTCCAAATGAGAAATATGATATTTACAATTATTATAAAGGAATAGAAACTTTGCCGTTATTCCATAAATATTTCGCTGAATTGAGCAAATAGGTAATCTTATTAGTCAGTCTGAGCGGAGTCGAAGACCAATCCCTGCCTAATTTATTAAGCAGGGATTTTTTTTGCTATTTTTTGAAAATGAACGTTCTGTTTTTCACAGCTCCTGTAGCCCCGCCATCGCTTATAGTCCTCATTTCGCTGCGCTCCATTCCGGGCTATTTAGCTCTGTCGGGTTTATTTAACAGTGGTTTGTTTTCCAGAGCAGAGCCTGTTCCTACAAGGCATTAATTATGCACCTTACAGCCCCAGATAGTACGGTTTGCCATGCCACCTAAACCTGACCGTAGTGTAAAACCCGCAGGCCGAAGCATGAGGCGAGGATTTGAAACGAAGGGCAGGGCTACTTTAACCTAACTACTACAAGTTTTGCTTTCCAAAACAACCAAATAAATTTAATTTTTAACCGCCTTGCTATAAAGACCCTGAAACAAGTTCAGGGTGACGACCGTTCATGCAAGGTGACAAAATAACCCAAATTAAAGCACATTATTAATCGAACTCAGGTTGTTAATTTTTTTACCACAGATTTTTTTCTAAATTGCTGCCATGAAATATCTATTCTCATCTCTTTTACTTTTATCCGGGCTCGCTTCTTTTGCTCAGGATACTAAAACGATTAATCAGTCTGGAAACCCAATATTTCAGGGTTGGTATGCAGATCCTGACGCTGCCATTTTCAATAATAAATATTGGGTTTATCCAACCTATTCAGCAAAATATAAGGAACAGGTATTTTTGGATGCCTTTTCGTCTGATGATTTGGTGAAATGGAAAAAACACCCACATATTTTAGATACTGCTGCTGTAAAATGGGCCAATAAAGCCATGTGGGCGCCAGCCATTGTTCAAAAAGACAAAAAATACTATTTGTTTTTCGGCGCCAACGATATCCAGAGCGATAATGAAGTGGGTGGGATCGGCGTAGCCGTTGCCGATAAGCCAGAAGGCCCGTATAAAGACCACTTAGGGAAACCTTTGGTAGATAAATTTCATAACGGTGCACAACCGATCGATCAGTTTGTATTTAAAGATAAAGACGGTCAGTACTATTTAATTTATGGTGGCTGGAAACACTGCAATATTGCAAAGCTGAATAAAGATTTTACTGGCTTTTTGCCTTTTGAAGATGGTACAACCTTTAAAGAAATAACCCCCGATAATTATGTAGAAGGCCCATATATGTTCATCAGAAATGGTAAATATTATTTTATGTGGAGCGAGGGTGGCTGGACTGGTCCAGATTATTCAGTAGCTTATGCCGTTGGCGATTCACCTTTCGGTCCGTTTAAAAGGGTAGGTAAAATTTTAAAGCAAGATGCTGCAATTGCAACAGGTGCAGGCCATCATTCCGTAATTGTTAACGAGAAAAAAGGAGCCTATTATATTGTATATCACCGCAGGCCTTTAACCGAAACCGATGGCAATCATCGTGTTACCTGTATTGATGAAATGAAGTTTGATGTGGATGGTAACATTCTCCCCGTAAAAATTACCAACGAAGGCGTAGAAGCCCAGAAAGTAAAATAAACACTGTTCAGCTGGAGATCTTATTCAATTTCCAGCTGAGCTTCAGTTTTTTGTAAAACAGTTTTTGCCTGTCTTTTATCAAGTGTATTAAACCCCCAGGCACATAATAAAAGCATACAGGCCAGTCCGAACCAGAGCCAGTTGTAACCAAAATTTTTAGCAATAAAGAAGCCAAACAATGGTCCGATAACCTGGGCACATGACCAACTTAAAGTGTAGCCGGCCGCATATAGCCCTCTGTTATGTTCATTACTTCTGCTAATTACAATTGTATTAATAAATGGTAGTGAAAACATTTCTCCACCGGTGAATATGATTATGACAACAACGGCTGCAACCAGATGATAGCTAACCGGAGCACTCAGCAAGATATATGATATCGAAAATAATACGGCACCAATGATAATGAAAAACATCGGCGATCTTTTGGCTTCTATTTTATTAATCATAATCATCTCAAACAAGGCGATAACCGACCCGTTAATGCCGATAATAATGCCAATAGCAAATTCATTGATGTGCCATTGCTCTTTAAAAAATACCGGTACAACCCTGAACATCAGGAATGCGCAGGTAATAAAAACAGTGGTAAGCAAAATAAATTTTACGTAAAAAACATCTTTCCAGGGTTTCATAATAACCATGTTGATGGCATTTTCTTTTGCCTTCTGGATAAAACCCTTCACCTGTGGCAAAAACAATAAAATTAAAATGCCGACAATAATACTTACACCACCTTCAACAATAAACAAAAGCTTATAATTAATTGAAGCAATAATTCCTGCCAAACTAATGCCTACAGACCAACCGATATTTACAGCCAGCCTGTTGAGCGAATAGGAGCGGGTAATGGTTCCTTCCTTAGCATAATGGGCCACCGCGGTGAAATTTGCAGGGCGGAATGCTTCAGAAAAAAAGCTGATGACAACTGCCAAAACGCAAAGTGTGGAGAAATGTGTAATGGTTGAGAAAAAGATGAAAAACAGTCCGCCGATAATTGATGATAAAATTTGTACCGGCCTGAAACCGATCATATCGGTCAGTTTTCCTCCTGTTGCCGAACCCAGAATAGAACCTACGCCAAATAAGGTAATGATTAATCCGGCGTCCATTTCTGATCGATGTAAGCTTTGGGTAACATACAACCCCATAAATGGAACAGCCATGCTCCCACATCTGTTAAACATCATTACAATGCTCAAGAGCCAGGTTTCTCTGCTTAATCCGCTAAATGATGTTTTGTAAGTGTTGAAAATAAGTTTGAACATGGTCTATTTAGATGCCGTAAAAATATCAAAAGCCTGGTGTTATTTAATCATTTTAATTCAATATCTGTATTTTAGATTTTATTGGCATTGATGAGCTTGTAAACCCAGTTACTTTATGGATCGATATTTATAACAAAGAAAATCTGCCAGGCCGGGTAGTCGAAGAATCTACTTCCATCATATCCTAAGGCCGGATAGCAAGGAGCAGAGACAGGCATCCGTAGATTTATTCCTCTGAAACTATGAGGGGGACTCCGCTCCTGATTTAGGAGGGGCAGGGGGTGGTTACGAAATAATATTTATTCTTTGCCCTTTTTCCAGGCTTGCCTTATTGTTTTCTGTCATCCTGAGGTACGAAGGATCTTTTGATTTAAAGATTCTCACTGCGTTCAGAATGACAATTAAAGGTTTTTCCCATCACTCGGGCTTGCCTCGGCTCACCGCCGCCGAGGGGCTCTTTCTTTTGGCTTGGCCCAAAAGAAACAAAAACCCAAGGCTTGCAGCCTTTCTTGTAAAAAGCTACGGAAATCTTAATTGCGGCAGCATTGAGGCTCTTACCCTTACTTATCCCAACGCTCCCGCTTTGATCCTGCCTTAGGTTGTGGAAAGTGTGAGCGGAAGTGCACAGATTTTCGTGCTTTTTCCGGCGAAAATCTGCCAGGCCGGATAGCAGGGTGCAGAGACAGGCATCCGTAGATTTATTCCTCTGAAACTATGAGGGGAACTCCCCTCCTGATTTAGGAGGGGCAGGGGGTGGTTAGGAAATAATATTTATTCTTTGCCCTTTTTCCAGGCTTGCCTTGTTATTTTCTGTCATCCTGAGGTACGAAGGATCTTATGATTTAAAGATTCTTCACTGCGTTCAGAATGACAATTCAAGGTTTTCCCCTAGCTCTGCCTTGCCTCGGTTAGCCACCTAAGGGTCTTTACTTTTTCCTTGATGAAAAAGTAACAAAAAATCAAGGCTTGCATCCTTCCTTGTAAAAAGCTACGGAAATCTTGATTGCGGCAGCATCGAGGCTCTTACCCTTACTTATCCCACCGCTCCCGCTTTGATCCTGCCTTGGGTTGTGGCGTTAGGAGGGAAGTGCAAAGATTTCCGCGCTTTTTCCGGCGGAAATCTGCCAGGCCGGATAGCGAGGTGCAGATCGCATGAGGCATATTGCAGGATGCAGTAATTTGTTTTTTAGTCCTTTCCCTTTCAGGGGAAAGGTGCCGATAGACGGATAGGGGTTTAAGGCGCTCGCTATAATACGGTCGTCATCTGATAGCTTTGGGATCACACACAGAACTCACCTTTTTTATTTTCATACATTTTCCTCAACTTAGCGGCATTAATAACCCATGCCTGCAGATAAAAGAATCCCAATAAATAAAAGTACAGTTGCCAGAAAACCTGTCGTTAGGAAACCTGCAACCAGAAAACCCACGACAGTTAAAAAAAAGAAAGCTGTGCTTTCCGTTCAGCTTAAACTGGTTATAGCAGGTTTATTGTTGATTTTACTCTCTCCATTTTATTACGGCTATGTATTAAGAAGTTTTGTGGCTACCTGGCGTTGGGTTAAAGACTGGGGGCAAGACCCTAATTACAGAACTTATGAAAGTTTTAACATCAAGATCCCTAAAAAATATACCGTTCACGGAATTGATGTTTCTTACTATCAAGGCAAAATAAACTGGCAAAAAGTAAAGGAAATGAAAGAGGATGAGGTGAGTATCCGTTTTGCCTTTATCAAAGCCACAGAGGGATTAATGCTGGTTGATCCCTATTTTCAACGCAATTGGCGTGAAGCACCAAAAGCAGGGATTATTTGCGGTGCCTATCACTTTTTCAGACCAAAAAAGGACGGTAAAACGCAGGCTAAATTTTTCTTACAAGTGGTAAATATTGAGAAAGGTGATTTACCACCAGTTGTGGATATTGAATCTTTAGATGGTGTTTCACCGTTAAAAATGAGGGCAGAACTTTCTGATTTTCTCAATTATGTAGAAATGAAAACCAAAGTTAGGCCGATTGTTTATACCGGACTTAAATTTTATGAAGATTATTTAGTCGATCATTTTGATGATTATCCTTTGTGGATTGCCCATTATTATCAACCAAAACTAAGGATGGATAAAAGCCGTTGGAAATTTTGGCAGCACTCTGATAAAGCTAAAATTAATGGCATCGGCCACGTAGTCGATTTTAACGCTTTTAATGGTGATAGTTTGGCGTTGGATAGGTTATTGGTTCATTAGTCATTGGTTCACTAGTCATTAGTAATATACTTCGCCAATCGTCATCCTGAACTTGTTTCAGAATCTATAATAGGTGATTTTTACAATCCTTTCATTGTTTAAATATATTGTTCCAGACCATTGACATCGTATGGGAATCTAATGAACTATACTAGAAGACTCGCTAGAAAATCATTAAACAATTGACCAATGAACTAAATAGTCCAGCTTTCACATTTCTCTAAGAAAAATTCATCTGCTTCGGCGCCGATACCGATTTCTTCGGGAATATCAAGAAAGTAGCCATTATAAGTAAGACCACCAACCACTGGATCAACTAAATGCCCTAATAGCGCCGTATCTAAGTCAAAAAACTCAACGTTAGGGCTTGCCAAGGCAAAATGCAGGTTGGCACTTAAAGCAATCCTGGTTTCTAGCATGCTGCCAATCATACATTTTACACCTCGCTGTAAGGCTTCTTCATGGATTTTTTGCGCTTCTAAAATTCCCCCGGATTTCGAAAATTTAATGTTTAAAAAGGTTGTCGACTGGCTGTTGATCAGTTTTCGGGCATCGTGGTGGTTATAGCAGCTTTCGTCGGCCATTAATTTAATTGGCGAATTTACATTCAGCTCAGGTAATTTATCATCATACCAGGTACGCATGGGTTGTTCGCAAAACTCAATATTGTATTTTTCCAATTCGCCCAATGCAAATAAGGCATCATCAAAACTCCAGCCCTGATTGGCATCCAGGCGTAAGGTTAAATCTTCGCCTACCGCTTCGCGGATGTGTTTTACCCTGTCTATATCATCGTGTACTTTTTTACCCAGCTTAATTTTTAAGATACGGCAACCCTGGCTTTGGTATTTCAAAGCTGTAGTGGCCATTCCCTCTGGTGTGTCGATACCAATGGTCATGTCGGTTTCTATAGTGCGTTTTGTTCCACCAAGAAATTTATACAGGGGTAAGTTTGCATTTTTTGCTGCGATATCGAATAATGCCATATCGAAAGCACTTTTAATGGTATTGTTATGATCTGCATAACCCAATAAATCGTTCATCCGTTCGGGAATTTCTAAAGGATCTTTACCTTTTAAAATCGCGGCAAAATCTTTGGCCATGGCAATGCAGGTTTCCTGTGTTTCACCAACAATCATTGGGAAAGCAGAACATTCTCCAATGCCGTGGATACCTGTATCAGTATAAATCCTGATCAACACATTCTGTGCAAAATGCATGGTTCCGGTTGCAATAACAAAAGGTTCCATCGGTATACTAAAGCGGTATATTTCGGTATGAGTGATTTTCATGGTTTTAAGATTGAATGTAAAAGACTGAAGGTGTAAGGTTTATGGATTCTCTAATTCAAAACGTTGCCTGTCCTGTTCTATAATTGCTTTTAATTGCTCTTCTTTTGGTAAATACAATAAATATTTACTGGCAAACAACTGATTTTTATCGCTTAAAATTGAATATTTTACGATTGTTTCATCCTTTTCAGTACAAAGTAATAATCCAATAGTTGGATTGTCGCCATCATTTCTTTTCAAATCATCATACATTCTAACATACATATCTATTTGTCCGATGTCTTGATGGTTTAGACTGGTTGTTTTAAGATCAATGATTACGAAGCATTTTAAAATGTAATTGTAGAAAACGAGGTCTATAAAGAAATCTGAAGTATCTGTTACAATGTGTTGCTGACGGGCAACGAAGGCAAATCCTTTTCCAAATTCCAGTAAAAATTTCTGAAGATGGTTTATAATTGCAGATTCTAAAGTTTTCTCTGTGTTTTTAGTATCAGGATCCAATCCTAAAAATTCAAAAATATAAGGGTCTTTTATATAGTCTTGAATGTTTGGTTTCGGATTGTTTGTTTTTGGTCCAGTTAAGGAACGTTCGTATGATAAAGAATTTATTTGTCTTTGTAGTTCTCTGCTATTCCAATTCGATGTTATAGACTCTTCTATATAGAACTTTCTTTTTTCTTCAGAATCTAATCTGGATAGTAGTCGGTAGTGAGTCCAACTCAATTCTTGACGCACTGCGTCAAGAATTGGAAAAGCAAGATAAAATTTTCTAATGTTAGTAAGATTAGTATAATCGTACCCTTTCCCAAACTCAAATGTCAATTGATTTGAAAGATTTTTTAAAGTCTCTTTTCCGTATGTTGCACGTAATTTTCCCTGCTGCTCATCCTCTACAATAAGTTTTCCAATTTGCCAGTAAGATTCAAGCAATGCAGAATTTGCCGCACGAAATACTTTCAAACGGGATTGGCTAATAATCTCTTTTATAGCATTAAATAACTCATTTTTGCTCAATTCCATTCATCAGATAGATTTCCAACTAAAGTATAAAAACAAAAACTAAATCGAAACAGGTTTGTAGAATATTAATAGATTTACGACTCGAAATTAAAATTCCATTTTCCCGCTTACATTTTACATAACCTGTCATGTCTGAAACCAATAACTTAATCCACGCTTCATCACCATATTTATTACAGCATGCCCACAATCCCGTTAATTGGTATGAATGGGGGGCAGAAGCATTAGAAAAGGCCAAAGCAGAAAATAAGCTCATATTGGTGAGCATAGGCTATTCGGCTTGCCATTGGTGCCATGTAATGGAGCGAGAAAGTTTCGAAAACCATGAAGTTGCCGAAGTGATGAACCGGCATTTTGTATGCATTAAAGTTGATAGGGAAGAACGTCCGGATATTGATCAGATTTACATGTATGCCATTCAACTCATGACAGGTAGTGGCGGCTGGCCTTTAAATTGTATCTGTTTGCCCGATCAGCGTCCGATTTATGGTGGCACTTATTTCCGGAAAAACGATTGGATCAATATTCTGGAGAATGTTGCTGCACTTTGGGCAAATGAACCTGATAAGGCCATTCAATATGCCGAAAGGTTAACTTCTGGTATTAAAGACAGTGAAAAGATAATCGCTACGGTAACTACAGAAGAATATACCCACGAACATTTAACTGAAATTATCGATCCCTGGAAACGCCATTTCGATATTGGTTACGGAGGTTATAACCGTGCGCCGAAATTTCCTTTACCCAATAATTGGGTCTTTTTATTGCGTTATGGCTTTTTAAAGGATGATGAATCGGTTTTTACAGCCGTTTGCCATACGCTCGAAGAAATGAGCAGGGGAGGTATTTACGATCAGATTGGCGGTGGCTTTGCCCGTTATTCAGTTGATGATAAATGGCATGTGCCGCATTTTGAGAAGATGCTTTACGATAATGCACAACTGATTAGTTTGTATGCAGAAGCTTATCAGTGTACTAAGTTCGATTCTTTTAAACAGACGGTGGTAGAAACTGTAAATTGGGTTTTTGATGAGATGACCTCTGCGGATGGATTATTTTATTCGGCATTAGATGCGGATAGTGAAGGGATAGAAGGCAAGTTCTATGTTTGGGATAAAGCAGAATTCGATCAGGTTTTAGGTGAAGATGCCCAACTGATCGGCGCTTATTATAACATTACCGAAGAAGGTAATTGGGAAGAAGAACAAACCAATATTCTGCGCAAAACCATCAGCGAGGACGATTTACTTGCAAGATTTGATATTACGGCGGAGGTGCTTTATGATAAGGTAAACGCAGCTAAAACAAAATTAATGGCTGTGCGGAGTAAAAGGATCAGGCCAGGTTTGGATGATAAATGTTTAACAGCATGGAACGGTATGATGATTAAAGCACTTGCCGATGTGGCTCAGGTTTTAAGTCACAATCAATATTATGAAAAGGCATCTGCTGCGGCTAATTTTATCTTAACTCACCTAAAATCGGAAAAAGGAGGTTTATACCGGAACTATAAAAACGGAAAAGCATCTATTACAGGTTTTTTAGATGATTATGCTTTTTTTATCGAAGCTTTAATTGCATTATACGAATATGATTTTGATGAAAAATGGCTGGAAGAGGCTAAATCGTTAACTGATCATGTAATCGCTAATTTTTATGATCCGGATTCGCCCATGTTTTTTTATACCTCTGCCGAAAGTGAAGATTTAATTGCCCGCAAACATGAAGTGATGGATAATGTAATCCCGGCTTCGAACTCTGTAATGGCACAGAATTTAAAGAAACTGGGGCTGCTTTTTGATATTGAAAAATATAATGAAAAAGCTTCTGAAATGCTTGCTGCGGTTCATCCGAAGATTAAAAGTTATGGCTCTGCCTATTCAAATTGGGCCATTCAATTACTGAATGAAATTTATGGCATAAATGAAATTGCCATTACCGGTTTAGAAACGGATGTTGTTAAATTAGAATTAAGTGTCCATTATATTCCGAACAAAATTACATTGGGTGGAACAAAAAGTAACTTACCGCTGTTAAAAGGTAAGCAAAGCAATGAAACAAAAGTTTATATTTGCCGAAATAAAGTATGCCAGTTGCCGGTTAACACTGTTGAGGACGCATTAGAGTATTTACAATAAATTAATTTAAATGAATATTTCACCAAACTCTGTAGTAGCGTTAACTTACGAATTGCATACTACTAACGAAGAAGGACAACAAGTTTTTGTAGAAAAAGCTGATGAAGAAAATCCTTTAGTATTTTTATATGGCGTTGGCATGATGTTGCCTAAATTTGAAGAACATTTAACCGGTTTAAAAACTGGTGATGAATATGGCTTCGAACTATCTGCTGCAGATGGTTATGGTGATATCGATCCGGGAGCTTTCGCCGATCTTCCAAAAACAATGTTTACCGAAGCTGGTGGCGAATTGCCAAACGTTGGTGATGTGATTCCATTGCAGGATAATAATGGCAACCAATTTAGAGCAGGTGTTACTGCTGTTCACGACGAAACCATTTCAGTAGATTTAAACCACCCAATGGCAGGTAAAAATTTAGTGTTTAGCGGTGTGATTTTAAATGTACGCGAAGCTACACAAGATGAGTTGGCTCATGGCCATGCTCACGGAGCTGATGGTCATTCAGGTCACTAGTTAATATAAAACGATTTTTAAAGAAGTCAGGTTTTTAAATAGCAGCTTTGCCATTTAAACTTGACTTCTTTCGTTTAAGTATCCTTGTTCTAATCCTGAAATACCTCTTCTAAGATAAGTTTAAAGCCCGGTATAATCGTTGTGGTTACCTCTTCGCCCTCAGTGAGCATTTTGGTAGGCTGAAACTTGCGATTATCATCAAGGATATACCTGAAAAATGATTTATCTGAAGGACTTACAATCCAGTATTCTTTAACACCTGCTTCTTCGTAAACTTCATATTTGTTAATCAGCTCTTTTTTATTATTCCCTGGTGATAAAATTTCGACAACAATATCCGGTGCGCCAATACAACCACGTTTATCCAGTTTAGTCGGATCGCAAACCACTACAATATCGGGTTGCACTACCGTGAAAACTTCTTTATCATCTACACTTTTCTTGGCCAAACGCACATCAAAAGGAGCGGAATAGACACGACAGGATTTTCCTTTTAACGCATTGTAAATTGGTCCAAAAATATTGGCTGAAATTCCCTGGTGAATTCGAGAAGGAGCAGGACTCATTTTGAACAAATGTCCTTTAATAATTTCTAAGCGTTCCTCAAATTCGAAGCGCATGTAATCTGCATAACTGTATGTAGCAGAAAAATCGACCTCGTTAAGTGTTTTAATTGGAGGTTGCTCTTCTTCAGTAGGATATGGTTTAATGTTTTTCATATAATTACCTAGTCTTTAAATACCTCTTCAAGAACCAGCTTAAAGCCTGGTATAATCGTTGTGGTGACCTCTTCGCCCTCAGTGAGTAGTTTGGTAGGCTGAAACTTGCCTTTATCATCAAGGATATACCTGAAAAATGTTTTATCAGAAGGACTTACAATCCAGTATTCTTTAACGCCCGCTTCTTCGTAGACTTCATATTTATTGATCAGCTCTTTTTTATTATTCCCTGGTGATAAAATTTCGACAACGATATCCGGCGCGCCAATGCAGCCACGCTTATCCAGTTTAGTCGGATCGCAAACGACTACAATATCCGGTTGCACAACAGTAAAAACTTCTCTGTCATCCTGAGTTTTCTTGGCCAAACGCACATCAAAAGGTGCTGAATACACTTCGCATTGATGACCATTCAATGCATTGTAGATAGGGTTAAAAATTCTTCCTGATATTTTTTGGTGCATCCTGGAAGGCGCAGGGCTCATTTTAAAAATGTAGCCTTTAATAATCTCTAAGCGCTCTTCAAATTCAAAGCGCATATAGTCTGCATAGCTATAAACAGCAGAAAAATCTACCTCATTAAGGGTTTTAATGGGAGGTAGCTCATCTTCGGTAGGATATGGTTTGATATTTTTCATATGAGGCATTTAACCAAATATACTAAATATCTTAGTTTTTTAAAAATCAATTTTCAACCGTAATCCACCATTGGTAAGGTTAAGGTTTTCTTTAGAGAAAGTTTTCATGGGCAATCTTAAAAAAGGCTCGATGGCAATATTATTCTTTTTGGATATTTTTTGCTTGTAGCCCAACGAGAAATTGTAGAATCCGATATATTTATCAGGATCTAAATTAGCTTCGGGTTGAGGCTCAACAGTTTTTTCTTTCACAATTAATGTCTTCGAATCAGCATAACCGTTTACTGCCGGAGAAGAGAAACTCTGAACCTGGTTTATGATATAGCTGTTTTGCTGCGAATTATTTAAAACAGCAAGTGCAGAAACCCCAATATTGGTATAAAGTTTATCACTGATATTGTATTTTAATTCTAATGGAACATTAATTCCACGCACTTTAGCATCAACTGATGCCAGGTTTTTGCCTGATAAGGTTTGTGGGGCAGAGGCATCTAATGATTCTGTTGTACTAATAGAGGCATAAGATACGCCAGAACTTATTGATAATTTGTTGGCGATGGCATATGACAAAGAAAATCCATAATTCATGGTTACTTTATTATCATTACCCATAGCAGGGGCAACGTATACATCAGGCTGCCATTTAGAGTTACCACTCGCTTTATTGGCTGGTTTTTGTTGGTTTGCATAGCTATCCTTAGCAAGCAACTTTTCGAAATTTGTTTGTGTACCAAGTTGAGGTTTCTTGTTCTCCGTTAAAATATTAAACTGTTTGGATTTCAGGTTTGAAAGATTAACACCTGCAAGTTTACTATCTAAAAGATTATTATTTACGGGAGTTAATTCTTCTACTGTATTAATAAGAGGATAACTGGTCTCTTGCGATAATAATGGTTTTAGGTTTTCCGTAATTTTTGTTGAACGATTGGCTGCTAGCTTATTTAAAGCATTAGTGTCGTTATTTAATGATGTAGGATTGGTTTTAGTTTCAATAATCGCATTTATATTCCCACTGGCCGCAGGATTTTGCTGGGCTTTAGGTTTACTTGTCGCTAGCTCTTTTTTCTGATCTATATTATTTTGCGCAAAAAATACACCTCCGAAGATTAAAATTAAGGCAGCAGCAGCCCACAAAGGCCAGTAAGCAATGCCTCGTCTCTTATTTTTTTTCTCCGAAAAGCGCTCCCAGGCACCATTAGGATATGTTTCCTCATGGTTTTGGAGTTGCGCAGTAATATGCTCAATTAATTCCTTATCCATTTTTTTCGTATGAATTAACCATGGTATTTAGGTAAAGGGTACGTAACTTATTTTTAGAACGTGTAAGGTAAACACGACTGGAACTTTCAGGAATGTTTAACATCTTCGAAATTTCATCGTGGGCAAAGCCCTCAATTTCATATAAGTTAAATACCAGTCTCTGCGTATCTGGTAAATGATTTAGTAAATTCAAAATATCATTAACGTGTAGTTCCGAAGCAATCGAAACGTGGGTAGCCGGATGTTCGCTTTCTGCTAAATCATCAACATAGAACTGAACTTTCGAACTCCGGATCTTGTCTATTGCCGTGCGAGAAGCAATCTGAGCAATCCAGCCTTTAAATGATCTTTGTAATTCTTCCGGATTCTTTGGTGCTTTGAAGCCACCAACATGTTTGAAAATCTTGATAAAGCTGTCATTTACAAGCTCTTCACTATCCGAAGTATTCTTGGTATACCTTAAAATTATGCCCATTAAATAGCCGTAAAATGATTTATACATCATTTCTTTACAGCTATTGTCGTTTTTTACACAGCCTTTTAAAATTTCCTCAAAACTGAGTATTTTTTTTATCACCCCCGTAAAGGACTATTTATTAAAGGTTTATCATGATTAACTAAGGCAAATTTAAGAAAAATAACACCGCCCCATTTTCCGAGCGGTGTCAATTTTCGTTTTCACAGGTAGAGTGAATATTTTATTTGTTTGTCATAACTGATAAGCCAACGCCTGTACTATCGGTTTTGCTTGATAAGCCTTTAGCCCAGATGGTATAAATTTTACCTTTTTCGATTTTAACCGCAGGCAAGCTGGCTTTAACTGTTCCACCTTGTTTTAATTCAAAAGTGTAACTGTCATTTGGTGCAATATTGCTAAAAGTAGTGAACTCTTTAAATGCTTTTGCTGTAAATAATGGCGCATCTGTACCTGCAATGCCCAAATCAAATGGTGCAGAACCCGGACTTAAGTTTACAAAACGAACTTTAGCCTTATCGGTTTCAGGAGCTTTTAAATCATCCTCAAGGATCAAAAGTTTTGTAGATTTTAAAGTGTCTACTACGAAAACTGAATAAAATGATCCCGATTTTAACGTAGCGTTTGCAGTGGTTAAATATTTTAAAGTATCTTTTTTTGCAACACCAACCAATCTTATTCCCGGATAAGCAGCATAATAGCCAAGATCTTTCGTATAGGTAAAGCTGTTTATTTTTTGGTTATCCAATATAAAATCAAGCGCAGCCGTACCTGGTGATGCATGAATAAAGCCAATACCGGCAGCTTCTATCGGATCATTGTTAAAATCCTTTTTGCAGGCAGTTATGGTTAAAGTTATAGCAAGGAGAGAGAGTATAATTTTTGTCGTAGTGCTAAAATTTTTCAAATCCGTTTTCATTTTAATGTTTTAAATCAATCTTTAAACAAAGTTGGTTAATGGCCATTAACGCTTTTTTCTTGTAAAACGATTAACGGAATGAAAACGCTACACCAGTGCTGATTTTTTTTATAAAAGAAAAGCCGCATGGTTTTCATGCGGCTTTAAACAATATTTTAAGCGTAAAATTAAGCGTACATTTCTTCTCTTAATTTTGCAACATCGCTGCTGTTGATGTATTCATCGTAAGTCATCAACTTATCAATAGTACCTTTTGGTGTAATTTCGATAATTCGGTTGGCAACGGTTTCTGTTAACTGGTGATCTCGTGAGGTAAATAATATAGCGCCCTTAAAATCTTTCATGCCATTATTCAGTGCCTCGATAGATTCAAGGTCCAGGTGATTGGTTGGCTCATCAAACATTAATAAGTTAGCCTGTTGCAACATCATTCTGGAGAACATACAACGCATTTTCTCACCTCCTGAAAGCACTTTTACGTTTTTAAGTACTTCTTCCCCTGAAAATAACATTCTACCTAAAAAGCTGCGTACAAATTGTTCATCAGCGTCGGTACCAGAGTACTCACGTAACCAATCTACCAGGTTTTCATCTTTACCCGCAAAATATTCAGAGTTATCATTCGGAATATCTGCTGTGCTAATGGTAACCCCCCATTTAAATTCGCCTCTATGGTCTGTATCTCTTCCTGTTAAAACATCATAAAATGCTGCAGTAGCCAAACTGTTTTGAGATATAACTGCAATTTTATCTCCTTTATTTACCATAAAGGTAACTTTGTCAAATAAAATGCCATCATTTCCACTTTTGCCTAAAGCATCAACTTGTAAAATCTGATCTCCAGCCTCGCGACCGGTATTATTGAATATAATGGCCGGATATTTTCTGCTCGATGCTTTAATTTCGGTGATATCTATCTTATCTAAAGCTTTTTTACGTGAAGTAGCCTGTTTTGATTTAGAAGCATTCGCACTGAACCTACGGATAAATTCCTGAAGCTCCTTTACTTTATCTTCCATTTTCTTGTTCTGGTCGCTGCGTTGTTTTAATGCCAGCTGACTAGATTCGTACCAGAAAGTATAGTTACCGGTGTAAATGCTCATTTTGGCAAAATCGATATCTACGATATGCGTACAAACGGCATCTAAAAAGTGCCTGTCGTGAGATACAACCAAAACGATGTTCTGATAATCAGCCAGGAAGTTTTCTAACCAGGCGATGGTTTCGATATCCAAATCGTTGGTAGGCTCATCCAGTAACAAAATATCCGGATTGCCAAACAGGGCCTGTGCCAATAACACACGTACTTTTTGTGTATTATCCAGCTCCTTTAACAATTTGTAGTGATTATCTTCAGTTATGCCCAAATTGCTCAACATTGTTGCTGCATTGCTTTCCATGTTCCAGCCATCCATTTCTGCAAAAAGATTTTCAAGCTCTCCGGCGCGTTCGCCATCCTTCTCCGAGAAATCTTCTTTCATATAAATGGCATCCTTTTCTTTCATGATGGCATAAAGTTCTTTATGGCCAATCATTACGGTTTCTAATACCGAAAACTCATCAAATTCGTAATGGTTTTGTTTTAAAACCGCCATTCTTTCGCCTGGAGTAAAAGCCACGCTACCAGAGGTTTGATTCACTTCTCCTGATAAAATTTTAAGAAAAGTAGATTTACCTGCGCCATTAGCCCCAATTACGCCATAGCAGTTGCCTTGGGTAAATTTTAGGTTAACATCTTCAAATAATGTGCGTTTGCCGTACCGTAATGATAAATTAGAAACTGAAATCATGCTATAATTGAAATAAGCCGCAAAGATAGGGAAAAAGGTTGAGGGTAGGAAGGTGTTTAATGGTTTGATTGTTTTATTGTTGAAAGCTTTAAGGGTTGGAATGTTGAAAGGTTTAAAAGTTGAAATGTGTTTGAATGTTATAAAGTTTGAAGGATTTGGAAATGAAGGGTTCTGTTCTTTGTAGCCAGAGGCAGTCCCGTTATCCGCTTTACTGCGCTGCACTCCGTGTTCGCTACTACCGGGTTTATTTTACAAAGGGGAGAAGCTTTTGGCCAATTGATTAAAATCTTTCAGTAAAATTAAATTAAGAGTATGTCATTCTCGCGCATGCGGGAATCTTAATGCACGTAACATATTGTATTAAATAAGGCCGTTTCATAAATATAGAACTGTCATCCTGAGGGTTAATTAATTGTTTTAAAATCAATATAAATGACGTTGAAATATCAGCTGGTATATAATTCCTCTCTTTTAGAGGGGTGTCCGCAGGACGGGGTGTTCTATTTGTCCTAGCCGGACAGGCCTTTTTCTTTTGGCACCAAAAGAAACAAAAGTGTCGGCTGAAAATTTTTGTATTGAAGTTTCTGCATAGGCTTGGCCTGTGGATTCCCAAAAATTTGTTAGGCCGATTTAAGTAGAACGGGGATACCATGCTATGGCCTAGCCGGATGGAAATACAAAATCGGTTAAAAAATTGATTAATAATGGTTTGTGAAATAACGTCAATGATAGCTTGTCGAAGGATCTTTTTAAATGTCTTACAAGGCGTTTCGACAGGCTCAACGTGACAAATTCGATTGAATTAGAATTTGTGATACAGCTTAATTACGACTTATCTCAATGTACTTTGTCTTAAAATATTTATTTTAGCCTCATGCCAAATCACTCCTTGCTCGAAACCATAAAAACCAACCTCCAGAAAAGCAAAGTAGAAAAATTAGCGGCTATCGCTTCAGAAAACACCTTTTCGGTAAAAGATCTGATCGATTTAAGTTTTTATCATGATGAACAGATCGGGTTTCGGGCCGCATGGATTTTAGAAAATGTATTTGCTAACCATCAGCAAAGATTTCTGCCCTATTCGCTTTATTTTCTGGAGAAATTTCCACACCAAAACAATTTATCGGCATTGAGGCATTATGTTAAAATACTGGCCTTTATGACCAGGAAAAATGCTTGTATGGAAATCAAAGAGATTCTTGCTGATTATGAAACTGATCACCTGGTAGAGGTCGTTTTTGCCTGGCTCATTGATGATAAGATTCCGGTAGCTGTTAAATCACATTGTTTAAACATTTTGGCCAATCTAAATACCAGGCACAATTGGATTAAGGAGGAGCTGTTGCAAACCATGGATTTTCTGGTAGATAAAGAAAGCATAGGCTTCTTTGCGAAAGTTAAACAGATCAGGAAGCAGTTATCAGTTATCAGTTTGCAGTTGACAGTTATCAATTTGCAGTTAATTGTTCAAAGTTTCAGTTAACGTAAAGTCAAATCTTTGGAATTTTAACCTTAAACCTTCTACCTTCCGCCTTCCACCTCATATATCCTTCCGCCTTTTACCTTATATTTACCAAATGAGTACAACATACGATATCGTTTCAAAAGTTATAAAAGAACGTCGCAGTATTTTTCCTGCCAGCTATATTAAAAAAGAAATTCCGGTTGAGGTAATTAACCAGATTTTAGAAACGGCCAATTATGCACCAACACATAAGTTAACCCAGCCCTGGCGTTTTGTTGTCATCAGAAAAGCTGGATTGGCTAAACTAGGTGAGGAACTTGGTAAACTATATAAAGAGTTGGTTTCTCCTCAACAATTTCTTCAGAAAAAGTACGATAGCTTTGCCGAAAAAACGAGTCAGGCTGATTGTATTATTGCTATCAATATGCAGATTAGTGGTAAAATACCTGAGTGGGAAGAGTTGGCCGCGGTTTCCTGTGCGGTTCAGAACATGGCTTTAACTGCAGAAAGTTTGCAGGTTGGGGCATACTGGAGTTCTCCTCCATTGATTGACGATTTAGGCGATTTCTTAAGTTTGGGTGAAAATGAAAAATGCATCGGCTTATTTTACATGGGTTATCATAACGAAAAAACCTGGGCGCCGAACCGGACTTCTATGGAAGAAAAGGTAAGGTGGATAGAAGATTAGTCCAAAGTCTTCGTCATCTCGACTGGAGCTTAGCGGAATGGAGAGATCTTTAATCAAAGTTTCAAGAGGTCAATTTAAAAAGATTTCTCCACTTCGGTCGAAATGACGATCTTTCTAATTATTCTATTTATCTAATATCATGCTAAATCCTCTGGATCATTATTTCGAGCAAAAAGACGAGCCGATTAAAAGTTGCCTTCAATATTTGAGGTCAATTTTAATGAGTTATGATGATATTACGGAACATTGGAAATACGGAATGCCTTTTTATTACCATAAAGGGAAAATGTTCTGTTATCTTTGGATCCATAAAAAATTCCTTCAGCCTTACATCGGTTTGGTTGACGGACATAAAATTGAACACGAAGATCTGTTGCAGGAGAAAAGGGCCAGAATGAAAATTTTATTGATCAATCACCTCGAAGATATTCCCAAAAAGAAAATTGAATCCATTTTAAACCTGGCCTTTGCCCTTCGCAAATAGCTACGTTATCATATCTTCCATTATCCATCTTACATCTTCCATTATACATCAGATATGTCTACATTAAAATCAAAACTTTATCAGCTTTGCTTAACATTTATTCAAAACAGGATAGAAAATATAGAATATTCGCTACAACAGGCTCGACAAGCCTCAAATGATGATACGAAAAGTAGTGCGGGTGATAAATATGAAACCACGCGCGAAATGATGCAGCAGGAAATGGATCGCAATAGTAAATTACTGTACGAAGCAGGGCAGCAAAAAATTGCTTTACAGCAGATTGAAAATGTAGAATCAGATCGATTGGTTAAAAATGGAAGTTTGGTGCTCACTACCGAAGGTAATTTTTACATCAGCATTAGTGCGGGCGAATTAAATACCGATGGAAAAAAATTCTTTGCAGTATCGCAGGCTTCGCCGATAGGGAGGTTTTTGATTGGAAAAGCTGTAAACGAAAGTTTTAAGTTTAATGGCAAAGATTATATTGTAAAAGAAATATTGTAAAGTTTTTAGTTGGCAGTTCAACGTTGCAGTACTAGGCGATTCTATATTTATCGCTGGCACTGAAGATCTGCGTTTAAATTTGTGTCATCCGCGGGAAACCTTTTCTTCATATTTATTCCCGCAGATTTAAGATGATAAACGCAGAATCAGTTTTCGGGTTGTAGTTTACAGTTAACTGATTAACCAGTATCTAAATATCAACTGTAAACTGATCACTGCCAATTGGTAACTATTTAATTCCCATCCGCTGTTTAAAAGCCGGCACCAAATAAGCCTTTAAATCCGAATAAGGAATAAACACTACAATTTGCCCTTGAGCGTAACTTGCTACTTCGTATGGGTTATACATAAAAGCGATGCCGTTCGCATTGAAATAAAAGTTATTATTCGGCTTTATAAAATCATCAAAAAGCACAGTGCTTAAGGCATCTTTGGCTTTAATATTATATTCTTTGCGAAGATTGCGTTCTAAAATACCCTGTAAAGTATTCGAATCTATTTTAACAATGTCGCTCAATACCATTTGTTTTTTGTTCTTCACGTCCAAACAATACATTACACTGCTATAATTACCATGTGCGCCGCCGGTATAAGCATCGGCCAGGAAATCGATTACCACATAACCATTATCATTATAATTAACCGATTGCTGACTGTTGTTGGTGTAATTCAACCAGGCCTCATAATCATCACCATTGCTGTTTTGTTCGGCAACCTGCAATTTATAATCTTTAAAATAGTCTGCAGCAATATTTTTAAAACCAATTGTCCGTTCAACCTGCGCTTTTATTCCCAATATCTTTTTAAGTTCAGTATTTAACCAGTTGCCATATTCATCTGAATTTTTACTTTCCAGGTATTCAAAGCTGATCTGCGCAGCTGGCGATTTGGCCTGGTTGGCAAAAGCTTTAACCGAATCTTCGTAAATGCCTGCTTTGAACTGATAACTTCCTTCAGGATATTTTTCTTTCAGGGCAATCGGGTATTTTTTTGTTTCATCGCCACTTTCCCATGTGCCGTCAAAACCATTTCCATTCCATTTTAATTTTAAATGTGGTGATTTTGAATCCTGCGTAAAGTATGATTCATAAAAACTATACTCGGTAAGTACCATGCTATCTTTACCGATTAGCGTATCGGTTGCGAGGTTAAGCCATGAGCCATCGTAATAATAAAAACCGCTTACATCGTCATCAACTTTTTGCAGATGCATGACCACCTTTTTGCTTGCAATGGTGCCTTCTAACCGTTTATAGAAACTCTCGGTAAGCCCGGCTTTTACATTAACCGTACTATCTGTAGTTTCGCTGGTATTGGTTCCGTTTTTAGGACTGTTACAGGCTGATATTATCGCTAATCCAAAAAGGCAAAAAAGAAAAGAATACTTCATAAGGCAGACAAATTAACTAATTTGGAAGATTGTAACATTGGGATGTTTTATTATCTGATTGAGCCAACCTACCAAATTTAAACCTCTTTACTAAGATTTTGTTTTGTTAAAACTCTTGTTTATGCTGTAATATAAGTTTTTTGCCGTGTATCTTCCCGGATCAATTATTCTTCTGATGGTGTAAAGCGGGAAGTTTTCATCTCTTGAAGTAGACAGAATAAATGAAGCCTTAAAGCCATGTTCCTTTAGTTTATGCAGAGTAGATGATTTGAAAACTCCGTAAGGAAAAGCAAAATATTCTATTTTTTTTCCAGTAATCTGCTCCAGTTTTTTTGTGGGCTCATCAATTTGAGTCGTCCAGTCGGCATCGGTAAACTGTGCAAAGTTTTTATGATCATAAGTATGGCTGGCGATGGTATTTCCTTCGTCAGCTAATTGTTTAATCTGCTCTTTAGTCATGTAACTAATGCGGCCTTTTTTGCCGATTGATACCGTCATGATAAAATAAACACCTTTAAAACCGTACTTTTTCAATGTGGTGTTGCCAATCGTGAATTGGTCTTCATCCGTATCATCAAAGGTGATCATAATTGGCTTTTCAGGTAATTTAGCACCGTAAACCAGGTAATTGTACAACTGATCGGGTAAAATAGAGTGGTAACCACTATCGGCCAGCATTTTCATGTGCTGCTTAAATTTATCAGGGGCAATAATGTCGTCGTGTGCTCTTTTACTATCGCTGGCAATATTGTTTCTAATTTGGTGGTAACACAAAACGGGTACTTCTCTGCGGGCCAAAATGGTTTTGTTATCGGCAGGTTTGGTAGGTACCGAATCTATTTTGATTTCTTCAGTAGCAACTTTCGTATCAGTTTTTACTTTTTTAGCATTAGATGACTGGCACGAGGCTAAAAATAATAATGTAGCAGCAGTACCTAAGAGCAGAAAATTCCTCATATTCGTTATTAACGTTGTACGCTTATTTAAAAGCTATTTTTAATGCTGTTGCTCAATGTTTTTGGCGACCAGTAACCACTTGCAATAATCCGGCGGATGGTAAATAATGGGTCTTTTTCATCACGTTTCGTAGATAGTTGATAAGCCATTCTAAAACCACGTTTTTTAAGCTCAGGGATGCCTTCTGCATTCCATAAGCCAAAAGGATAGGCAAATTCGGTCATTTTTTTGCCGGTAATTTCTTCCAGCTTTTTGGTTGGTTTGTCTAATTGTTCTTCCCAATCTTTACCGGCATATTTTTTAAAGTTTTTATGGTCGTAAGTATGGCTGCCGATCACATTTCCTTCATCTGAAAGTTGTTTAATCTGCTCTTTCGTCATGTAATCCACAAATTTGCCTTTTCTACCTATCGAAACGGTCATGATAAAATAAACCGCTTTATAACCCAGTTTTTCTAACGTAGGGCGTACAATGGTAAACTGGTCCATATCTGTATCATCAAAAGTTAACATAATCGGTTTGCTCGGTAGGGCAGCACCATTGTTCAGGTAAGCATAAAGCTGATCTGGTAAAATGGTGTGGTAACCGCTATCGGCCAGCATTTTCATCTGATCCTTAAAGTTCTGGATTTCTACAATATAGTCTTTACCTACTTTACCATCAGTTGGTTTCCAGTTTCTTACCTGGTGGTAACATAAAATTGGCACTTGTTTTCTGGCTAAAATGGTTTTAGCATCAGCAACTTTAATTTTCGAAACATCAATTGGTGTTCCGGTACTTGCTTCTGTTTTGGTATTTTTTTCGGCAGAATCTTTATTGGCAGAATTTTCTGTTTGAGATTTAGATTGGCAGCTGGCAAATAAGATTGCTCCGGCTGTTAGTAAGGTTAAAAAGCTGTATTTCATTATTAGGATATATAACTGCAAAACTATGAAATCCATTAATTATTTATCTATCAAAATAAATTGTGTTAATAATTAATTTCAGTTGTTGGAAATTATGCTAACTATCGCATTTATTACACATCAGGGCCTGCTTAATATCCTTTAATTAAATAATTTAGCGGCTCAAACAAATTTTGATGAATAAACTTTACAAACTCCTGCTCGGTGCGCAGTTTTTATCTTTAACTGTTGCTGCACAAAACAAAACCTTTACCATAACCGAAAATATTCAGCCACAGCCTAAAGCAAATTATCAGCTTGCATCGCGCTTTTCGCCAAATAAGTTGAAGAAGATGGTTTATTCTACCGCTGTAGATCCGCATTGGTTAAAATTGAGCAACCGATTCTGGTACACTTTCGAAAGTCCAAAAGGGAAATTTTGGTACCTGGTAGATCCTGCATCAAAAAGTAAAAAACTAATGTTTGATAATGCTAAACTGGCAGCAGATATTACACTTATTGTTCGTGATCCGTTTGATGCAGAACATTTACCGCTCGAAAACCTAAAATTTGCAGCCGATGAAAAAAGTATTTCTTTCGAAATCAAAAGCACGGTTGATGAACTAAAACAAGACAGAAAAGATAAAAAAGCTGCAGATTCTATGCAGAAAAAAATATTTTCTTTCAAATACGAATTGGCCAGTGCAAAATTAACTGAAGTGCCGAATTTCAGTAAACCCAAGCCAAAACCTTCATGGGGATCGGTAGCGCCCGATTCGTCCGCGATTATCTTTTCCCGTAACTACAACCTGTATTGGATGGATAAAGACAACTACAAAAAAGCGGTTAAAAATGAAGATGACAGCACCATTGTAGAACACCAACTTACTAAAGATGGCGTTAAATTCTATTCGTACGGAAGTGATGGCGATGGAGAAAACAATGTAGAGAACGAAAAAAATAATAAAAAACGCCGGGGCGCTTATGTGCTCTGGTCGCCGAATTCGAAATATTTTGTTTTGGATAGAACCGATTCACGCAAGGTTAAAGATCTTTGGGTAATTAATAGTGTTACACCTGGTCGCCCAACCTTAGAAACCTATAAATACCAGATGCCCGGAGAGGCTGAAGCTCCTCAGGATGAAGTTTTGTTATTTGATTTTGCTACGAAGTCTTATAAAAAAATGAATGTTGCTGCATTTAAAGATCAAAGTATTTCGGTATGGGGCAAACCATCATTAAATAAAGACCGTGATAACGAATTCCGCCCATCTATTTGGTTGGGTAACGATAGCAGGTTCTATTTTTCGCGTACCAGTCGCGATTTAAAACGGATCGACATCGGTACGGTTGATATTGCCAGCGGTAAGGTTACACCTTTAATAGACGAACGTTTTAATACGTACGTTGAAGTTAATCGCCCGGGTTTGGTTAACGATGGTAAAGAGTTGATTCATTGGAGTGAGCGCGATGGCTGGGCACATTTTTATCTTTTTGATGAAAACGGGAAGCTGAAGAACCAAATTACCAAAGGTGCTTTCCACTGTGAGAGTATTGTAAATATCGACGAGAAAAAACGCATTCTTTATTTTACGGCAAATGGAAGGGAAGGCAAAGAAGATCCTTATTATTTGCATTTATACAGCATCAATTTTGATGGCTCGAACATGAAATTGTTAAATGCCGGCGATTATGACCATCTGGCAAATATGAATGATAACAATACTTTCTTCGTTGATAATTATTCGAGAGTAAACACTGCACCAAAAGCGACGCTTTACGACGGAACCGGAAAAAAAGTGATGGAACTTGAAACTACAGATCTTTCCTTGCTGGTGGCAGCGGGTTACAAATTTCCTGAACCTTTTAAAGTAAAAGCAGATGATGGAATAACTGATTTGTATGGTGTAATGTATAAACCTTTTGATTTCGATCCGAATAAAAAGTATCCGATTATCGAATATGTTTACCCAGGGCCACAAACAGAAGCGGTAAATAAAGCTTTCAGCAAAAGCATGGACCGTACCGAACGTTTAGCGCAATTTGGTTATATCGTAATTACGGTTGGCAACAGAGGCGGAAACCCTTCTCGTTCTAAATGGTACCATACTTATGGTTACGGCAATCTGCGCGATTATGGTTTAGCTGACAAAAAAACTGCTATTGAGCAATTGGCCGCCAAATATTCTTACGTAGACGAGTCTAAGGTGGGTATTACCGGTCACTCTGGCGGTGGTTTTATGTCTACGGCGGCGATGTTGGTTTATCCGGATTTCTTTAAAGCTGCGGTTTCGAACGCAGGAAACCATGATAATAGTATTTACAACCGTTGGTGGAGCGAAAAACACCATGGCGTAAAAGAAACAATCTCTTTAAAGGGCGATACCTCATTTAAATATAGCATTGATAAAAATCCTGATCTGGCCAAAAACCTAAAAGGGCATTTGTTATTGATGCACGGCGATGTAGACAACAATGTGCACCCGGCAAACTCAATCCGTGTAGCCAATGCGCTTATGAAAGCAGGTAAACGTTTCGATTTCCTGATTATTCCAGGTCAGCGCCATGGTTTTGGAGATATGACAGAGTATGCTTTCTGGAAACTGGCCGATCATTTTAACAAATATCTAATTGGCGATTTTTCTGAATCAAGTGATGTTGACCTGGTAGAAATGGACAGAGATATTGAGCAAAACGGAAAATAATTTCATTTAACCACAGATAAAAAGGATGCACACAGATTCAATCCATGTTTATCAGTGTCTATCTGTGGTTAAATATTCTTACTGCAAGCCATCTGTTTTTTGGAAACAATTTTCCCACCCATGGTTTGTGTCCCTCACGAACCATTTTATAACGATAAGTCGTCATTGCGAAGCTAATTTTTCATTAGCTGTGGCAATCTACATAGTAAGTGTTTGTTTTACTGTTAGATAGTTTTTGGAAAGCGGGGCAAGGTAGTTCTTCGGTTATTTCAGCCCTGCTATTGCCTATAGTCCCGATTTGAATTTTCTTAAATACAATATTTTCTTAAATCGGCAGCTATTTGGCGCTATCAGGTTTAGAAACAAAGTAGATGCTCATGCAGCCTCAAAAATGGAATGCTGCCTTGCCCACTTAGCCCCGGTTGAAGTGTTACCCTGCAGCAACGAGGTACGAGGCAGCGAAGCGTATAAACGTAAAACGGGACAAGCTAAATGTTTTGCATAGGTGTTGCGCTCCAAAAAACAAGTCACTGCTGAGCTAACATTAATAGCCATGGCAATCTTTCGCCATGGTTTGTGTCCCCACAAACCTTTTTGGAGATTTAACCACTACATCTTAAGGACGATCTACTAGCGAAACAATTAAAGGGACATGACTGTTGTTTTATTATGAATTATAAAAGCACAATTTTGGCAGCATTTCTCTTGGTTGGAGGGATTGCCAGTAGCAGCGCTCAAGATATAAATCAAAAAGATGTTCCATCTGTTATTAAATCGGCATTTAATAAAGCTTATCCGAAAGCAACAGATGTAGACTGGGAAAAGAAAGGCGCAAACTATGAAGTCGATTTTAATGTAGGAAGCGTTGATCATAAAGCTACTTACGCTGTTTCGGGTAAAACACTTTCTTTTGAAAAGGATATCCCAAATGGCAAATTGCCAGCAGTAATTGCTAAAAATATTAAAGCAAAATATCCAAGTGGCAGGATTGATGATGTTGACTGGATTAATACTGCCGGAAAAATAACCTACAAAATCGATATTGAGGGTACACCCGATGTAAATGTTTGGTATGATGCCAGTGGAAAGTTTATCAAAGAGGTAGCCGATTAAATTTTTAAAAACATGATTGTGATGGCTTGTTTCCCCACAAACCATTTGTTGTTATTTAACAAAAGATAAAAAGGATGCATACAGATCAATCCTTGTTGATCTGTGGTTAATAGTAACTTGTTTAATAAGAGTAAAACAAAAAAGCCCCGAAATTTTCGGGGCTTCTGATCTGTTAAGGTAATCCGTTAGGGGGTTTTATTTGTAAAGATAATTTACAGCAATTACATCATTTGCATTAAAAGTGCGGTTGCCGCCGTTAGAACAGGCTAACATGAATGAAGCTGCATCAGGATTAGAAGGTGTTCCTGGTATTCTTACAGCGCCAACATTCGATGCACCTTCATTGCCTGCGCCACTTGCACCACAGCTAAAAGCACGGTTCATATAATCTGTATGACGGAAACCAATGCAATGGCCAACTTCGTGCTGGATTACTGAAGCCAGGTACAGCAAATTAGGATTAGAACCATAGGCAGCTGAATTGGTGTTCATTCTGATCTGGTTAAAAGGCTGACCTGATGAAGTAGGGAAACCAGCAGAACCCAAGGTAATAAAACCACCGCTTGGACCTTCGTTAAAACCTACCACATTAATGTTTCCGGTTGTTCCGGCACTAGCCCTTTGGAAAGTGATACGTAAACCCAACGAGTTGTATCTAGAAATCATGGTGTTTACAGCATCGCTATATACCTGAGGTAAATTGGTTACCGATACTGTTATTACACGTGGTAACGATTTAACCAGGTTTGTGGTTCGGTACTGTTCAGTTTCGGCAATGTTTAAATTTGCATCAGTAGAAGGTTCAGCTAAATTGTCGTCAGTTAAAAGGATATCGCCTTCTACAAGATATCCTTCATCTGTCTTACGGATATTGTCGGTACTGAAGCCTAAGGATTTGATCTGTGATAACTTGTCTGCTGAAATTTCAGTCTTGCTTTCTACTGCATTTTCTGTATTATTACTTTTACAAGAGTATAGGCTTGTGGCTAGAAGACATGCTGCTGCAATCGATAAAAAATTAGTTGTTTTCATCTTAGTTAGAATTAAATTAGTTTAGGTTGAATTAGTTAGTTAATAATGTTTGTGGATTACCTTAGAAATCCTAATTTAGGGAAGATAAACCATGTAAACAAAAATTTATAATAAAATAATATTTGAAAGTCATTACTGTATATTTAGTTTTAGTTTTTTGTCTGTCTGTTCTTAGTTTAAACGCACAGGTACAACCTGGCGGAATAGAGAAAAAAAATGAAAAATATATTTCAAAAACAGGAAATTCTGTAAAATTGGGTGCCGATCAGCCTGTTCTGGTCAGGTTCAACCGCACCTTAACAGCAGCAGAAATTCAATTATTGAAACCCCAAAAAAGTCTTTCAGGCGATTATTTTATTGTCCAAAAATCGAATATTTCTAATTTTTCAAACCATATAATTTACCAGGAACAAGCCAACGGACTTTGGAAGGTTAGTGACAGATTGATGAAGGTGCTGAATAAAAGCAATAAAAGGAACGATTCTATCCTGGTCCGGCTAGCCTTTAAAAATATAAATGCGTTACCAAAGGCTATTGCAGGTTCCAATATAAAATCAACTGATACTGTAAATCAAATTTGTACTGTTTACCTATCATCAAGTGATTTAATGTTGTTACTGGAACTTAATGATGTTTTATACGCCGATATTTTGCCAGTTGCTAAAGAAGAGGAGGTCATAAATGGCCTCGACCTGACTTTAAACCAAATTTCTAACGCCAGAAATCTTTTCCCTGGCATTGATGGTGCAGGTATAAATGTTTCTTTTAAAGAAGGGATGTACGATGCTACCGATCTTGATTTATTGGGCAAAACGGTTACCGGAGCTACCATTGGCAAAACGCCTACCACTCATGCTACCATTATGGCTACTTTAGCTTTAGGAAACGGTAATTCCTTTATACGGGGTTTAGGTGCAGCACCAAAGGCCAAACTTGCCTATTCTGATTTCACTAATCTGATGCCCGACCTAATTACCGATTTAAATAAACTTCAGGTTAGCGTTCAAAATCATTCTTATGGTACCGATATTGATAACGATTACGGAATAGAGGCTGCAGCATACGATAAACAGATCTTCGAAACGGATACTTTGATCCATGTTTTTTCTGCAGGAAATAAAGGAACAAGCACACCTTCAGTGGGGTTTTATCAGGGGATGACTGCCCGTGCCAATCTAACGGGTAATTTTAAGCAGGCGAAAAATCTATTGGTGATAGGAGGGATCAACAGAGAAAATATTTCTGAAAGTCTGAGCAGCAAGGGGCCTGCATACGATGGTCGCGTAAAGCCAGAACTTGTTGCTTTAGGCGAAGACGGAACATCAGGCGCTGCAGCAATTACAAGCGGGTCTATTACTTTGCTCGAACAATTTTACCGGCAGAAATATAAAAAAGCACCTTCTGCATCACTCATCAGGGCAACAGTGATTAATTCTGCCGACGATTTAGGCACACCGCAGGTTGATTTCGTCTATGGCTATGGAAAACTCAATGTAGCCCAATCGTTAAAAACTTTAGATGAAAACAGAGCCTCATTGTATGAAGTGGCTAAAAATCAGGATTTGCTTATTCCCTTAACTATTCCGGCGAATGTAGCCGAAGTGAAACTGACTATTGCCTGGAACGATCCTCCCGCTGTTGTAAATGCAGCACAAAGTTTGGTTAATGGATTAGATTTAAGTCTAGAAACTCCTTCAGGTAGCCAAATCCTGCCTTGGGTATTAAGCAGTTTTCCTCATTTAGATTCACTCTCAAGACCGGCAGTGCGTAAGGCAGATATTATCAATAATGTTCAGCAAATTACCCTTGATAATCCATCCGCCGGTGCTTATACTGTTCATGTCAAAGGCAATAGGATCGAACAAGGTAATAACCAGTCCTTCGCACTGGCTTATCGTTACACATTCAAAAACACTTTTTCCTTTATTAGTCCTGGAAAGAATGAATACTTTTTTGCCAATGAAGATAACTACATCCGTTGGGAAAATACCTATACAAGCCAAACGGGAAACTTGTTGGTGAGTTATGATGGAGGTACTACATGGAAATCAATTGCTTCGGGCGTCGATTTAAGTACAGGCTTTTACCATTGGAATCCACCAGATCTGTTTGTTAAAGCAATGATAAAAATGGAAGTGGAAGGAAATGTAATATTGAGCCAGCCCTTTGTTATTTCCAGTCCCAGGATATTGAGCGTTGGCTATTTTTGTAAAGATGGTTTGGTGCTTAACTGGAATCCACAACAAGGTGCAAAAGACTACACTTTGTACAATATCGTAGATAATATTCTTTCTCCGGTGTTAACCCTTGCTGATACGATAGTTAAGCTTGATGCAAGCAAGATTAATAGCAAATATTTTGCTGTGGCGGCAAATGGTATAGACTTTACGGGGCTGAAAAGTTATACGATCGATTATACACAGCAGGGAATTGCCTGTTATGTGAGAAATTTATTCGCATCAGTGGCCGATGATCAGCGGATAAGAATTGACCTGAGCATAGGCACTACTTTGGATTTAAAAAACATCATCTGGGAAAAACTGACAGGTCCAAATACTTTTAGTGTTTTAGCGCAGACGAAACCCATTTCAAATCAGCTTAATTATACCACTTTTGATGATAAGCCGAAAGCCGGAATCCAGTTTTATCGTGTTACTTTCGAAACGGCTAACGGTCAGGTACAAAGCGATCTGGTATCGGTGGTTATCCTGAAGGAGAATGAATTTTCTTTTTTCCCTAATCCTGTAGCTGATTATTTAACCATTCTGAGCGGATCATTTGAAGATTATAGTCTGTCTATTTTTAACATATTAGGGCAGAAAGTTTTCGAAGAAAAAGCCACAAGTTCGAATAAATTTGCACTTAATGCTTTATCAACAGGGGTTTATGTAGGGGTGATTAATAAAAATGGTCAGCAGTTAAAGAAATTTAAGCTGATTAAGAAGTAAGATGTACTCTTTTTAAGAGTTTTTTATGTAGTTCGCTATTATCATGAAAGTAAATTAAGGTATTTTACCTAAACTAGCTTATTTAAATCCATTGGGGAAATGATAGGACTTTACGCTTATTTTTCAGGTATAGTATCTTCAGGGGTTCTTAATATGTACAAATGTGGCCGGTTATATTCTTTAATATAATGTATCAGGTTTTTACGGTCACAATCTGATAGACTATCAATTTTTTTAAGCCGTTGTTTTGTAATCGGAGCCTCTTTGTATAAGCTAAGATTTTTTTTATGTCTAATAATGAATAAAAAATCTCTTAATTTTAAACTATCCATGTCAGAAACTTCTTTCATGGTAAACACATCGGGTGAAACTCGTTCGTCTGCTTGTGTGTGGCAACTTGTACAGCTAATATCCCTTCCAAGTTCCACGGCCTTTTCTGGAGCTACTTTACAGGTATCTACAACAGCTTTAGCTAGCGAGGTGGTTTTGTGTTCAGTTGGGTTTCTACAGCTGAGCATTAAAGGAATTATTAATAGGCTACTTAAGCTTAGTTTTATTGTATTTAAATCCATTGGTAGGGTTGTTTAAAAATTTCCGTAAATTCTCTACTGTATTTAAAGTTGGGTTGGTGTAAACACCATCAGACATATTAACCAAATCTCTCATTAAATATTCATTCATTTTGGATAGTTCATTAAATGAGATAGAGTTATTTTTTGCACCTGCAACTTCGCCCATCAAACTTTTACTGCTTGAGGCTCCCTTAGCATGGCCTAATCCTAAGGTATGAAAAAATTCGTGTGCACTAATATTTGGATATTTACACCAATCATTGTATACAACGGTCGCTGGACCTTCTTTTCCTAGTGTTAGTCCACTTGTGTTTAAATTATCGGTTTTAAAACCAATTCGATCTAGCACGGCCAGAACAAAATCATTACCTGATAACTGACTTAATCTATTAATTTTTTCAATTTTTACGATGTAATTAATTCTATATCTAACATTATATATTGCTTGGGTGCTTTTATTAAATTTATTGGCCTTGTTATCATAATTAGATAAATATCTGTCATAATCCATCGTTTCTCCCTTAAGTTTATTGGCAATATTTTGCTGGGTATAGTGCATTAAGCTATTTAGTTTGGGCGCACCATTGGTGGTTAACTCAAATACTTTTATGGTTAGGGTTACATCACCAGTTACTAAGAGTTCTGGCATTTTGCCTGCTATATGTGTAAGCTGTATTCTTAAGCCATTACAGGTAATGCCACCAGACAGCTTTTTGCTTTGGGCGAAAGCATCGTTAGCAAATAATTGATTGAGTGTCATTATTATTACAAATTATTGTGCAGTTATGCTGTGAAATGGCTTTGCTTAGTATTTAAAAATATATTCTAATATAGTGATAATACTACAATGATATAGTTGTAATTTTTTTTAAACACCCTTGTGAAATTTTTATCTAGACTTTATATGAAACTCCTCAGTTTTGCTACATCCTATCGGATTGATATAATAAAGACTAAAAGTTGAATTTTCAATAAAAATGTACATATCTACAATTAAAATGAACAAGTCTACGATTGAGGTAAGCAAGTTTATGGTTGATTAATGCCAATCGTTTAACCAGGTTGCATCCTTTTAGCATTTTCTTCGTATTTTTCAGGAGATACGATTAATTAGAAACAATCCTTTAAAAAATGAAAAAACTCCTGATATTTTCCAGTTGCGCAATTCTGTTCTTTAGTTCCTGCAAACAAAGCGCAAAAAGCACTGATGGCAATGCCGATTCTTTAGCCATAAAAGCCATTAATGATTCGAGTTTAACCGAATATTTATCTGTAATTGCTGCAGATAGTCTGGAGGGAAGAAAACCCTTTACCAATGGAGAAAAGAAAACCATTAATTACCTCAAAACTCAGTTCGAAAAACTAGGCCTGCAGCCAGGCAATGGAGATCGTTTCTTTCAGGAGGTACCGATGGTAGAAATTAAATCAGTACCTGAAGATAAAATGGTATTGAAAGGAAAAAATGCTTCGCTAACATTAAATTATTTAACTGATTTTGTTGCTGGTACCCGTCGTGTGCAAGATGAAGTGAGTATGAATAACTCACAACTTGTTTTTGCAGGCTATGGTATTGTAGCTCCGGAATTTGGCTGGAATGATTATGCGGACCTTGATGTAAAAGGAAAAACGGTGGTGGTGTTGATTAATGATCCTGGTTTTGCAGATGCTACTTTGTTTAAAGGTAAAAATATGACTTACTACGGTAGATGGACCTATAAATTTGAAGAAGCTGCCCGTCAGGGAGCCACAGGGATTATTATTGTTCATGATACCGAGCCGGCGGCTTATCCGTGGACAGTTGTTAGAAGCGGTTGGTCGAAATCCAAACTTATCCTGCAAAGTGAAGACAATGGAATGAGCAGGGCTGTGGTAGAAGGCTGGATTACTTTAGATAAGGCCAAACAACTATTTGCAATGGATGGGAAATCATTCGATCAATTGGCTTTAAGTGCCCGGAAAAAAGGTTTTAAGGCTGTTGATTTAAATATTACCACCTCACTAAAAGTTAAAAATACCATCAAGAAATCGGTTACTTATAACGTTCTGGCTAAAATACCAGGCGATAAACGTAAAGATGAAGCTCTTATTTATTCGGCACACTGGGATCATCTGGGTTTAGGGGAGAAAATAAAAGGCGATTCTATTTATAACGGAGCGGTTGATAATGCAACAGGTGTAGCAGCTTTATTCGAAATTGCTTCGGCATTTAAAAAATTACCCAAAGCTCCTGGACGTACCATTTTGTTTATTTCTTATACAGCAGAAGAGCAAGGTCTTTTAGGATCTGAGTATTATGCCAAACATCCTGTTTTTCCATTGGATAAAACTGTTGCGAACATTAATATGGATATGATGGGCATCGCGGGTAAAACGAAAGATATTGTCGTGTATGGCTTTGGTCAGTCAGAACTGGAAGATTATGCTGCGGAAGCTGCTAAAAAGCAGGGGCGGGTAATCGTGCCAGATCCCGTTCCATCATCTGGATTGTACTACCGATCCGATCATTTTAATTTGGCAAAGGTTGGTATACCTTCATTATTTACCGGTTCGGGTGTAGATAACATTAAAAACGGCAGAACATGGGGATTAAAGCAGGTGGCCGATTTTACCAAATTCCGTTACCATTCGCCACAGGATAATTTCGATGCCAGGACATGGGATTTATCAGGTATTGTAGAAGATGTTCGAATGCTTTTTGATATGGGATATCGCATCAGTAATGAAACTTCTTATCCGAAATGGAAAGACGGATCGGAATTTAAAGCCATCAGGGAAAAGAAATAAACAAAAAGCGTCCCAATGGTAAACCGGGACGCTCTTCGAAAAAAAGTCATTTATAAAATTTCTCTTAAGGGAGAATTAATTAAAAGTAGAACTGTACACCTAATCTTGGTGCGAAAGTATCAGCGTTTAAACCGAAAGTGTTTGTTTTTAATTTAGCACCTGTACCTTCTGCTTTTAAAGTATAGTTTTCATAACTTAAACCTTTAACCGAAAGTTCGATACCGATTCTTTTTGTTGGGAAAAATGCAAATCCTGGAGCAAGTTCTACACCGATTTTAGTAGTAGTACCCAATTTAACAGCGTTATCGCCGTTAGCATCAGTTGCTTTTAACTCGCCAAATGCCAATGGCACTGATAATTGTCCGAAGAATTTAAATTGATCTGATAAACCAACATAGTAACGGCCAAAAGGAGCAACTTTAAAAGTACCTTCCTGAGTTTTGCTGCTTACTTTTTTATCGTATTCGTAACCAACACCCGTACCAATTGCAAAATTATCGCTGATAAAATAACCAACACTTGGTAATACGCTAAAGCTGAAATCTGCTTTTGGAGCGCCATCTGCTTTTGTAGAGTTTACACCTACGTTACCACCTAACATAAAATTTCCTTTTTCAGTTTGTGCTTGTGCACCATAAACTAAACCTGCTACTGCTACTAAAGATAATAATAGTTTTTTCATCTTTTTTATTATTTATTTGTGATTAAAATATAGTCAATTTTACTTTTTTAATTTCTGACTATATTTGAATAAAAGTCAACACTTGTGCCAGAAAACTTTGTCTGCGTCATCAAAAAATCAGTTTTTGTTCAACTGCTTAATGCACAAACAGATGTAAATTTAATGTTAATTCAATATTATTTTCGTGTGACTAAAAATCAATCGATTGATTAATTTTTTAAGTATGACAAATTGACAATCTGACTTTTTTTGTATAAATGTCAGATTTTAGCGTAGCAGAAATGGCAGGTTTTTTGGAAAAACCTTCACACTATTTGGTTAAACCTTACAGGCAGAAATTAAATTTTCTATTTTCTTTTTAATAATATCGATGCTCTTCTCGTCTGTCAGATTTCCTTCAGCATCAAATTTATTTTGCGCCTGTGCGATTAAAACTTCTGGTTGTAAAACCGGATTCATATTAAGGAATGTAAAAACAGGTAAAAATGCCATTTGCATTCTAACGGTTCCCCATAAGCCTTGAGTAGCACCCATTACTGCAACAGGTTTATGCATCAATGGCGAATCTTTTCCGCGGCTGGCCCAATCGATAGCATTTTTTAATCCACCAGGAATAGAATAATTATATTCAGGAGAAACGATGATAAAAGCATCTGCAGCAGCTAAAGCATCTCTGAATTTCTCCACGCTTGCCGGTCTTTCTTCAACTTCAGGTAAATCATGGTCGGCATTATAAACGGGGATGTCATCATAGGCTACAATTTCAAATTCGATACCTTCAGGGATCAATCCGCCTGCCACTTTAAGTAACATCGCATTGTAAGATCCTTTTCTTAAGCTTCCGCATAAACCAACAATTTTTCTGTTCTTTTCCATAGCTATTAAACCAGAACATTATCAAAATGTTTGGTTTTTGCAAGGACATATCGTGTAGTTTAAAAATTTATAATCACTATTTTTGGCGTTTAATGTATCATAATGACTGAAAATCCATCTACCACTTCCATTATTGAAAAAACCGTTTTTCCGATCCTTTTTGCTTTAAGTTTTTCGCATTTATTAAATGACACCATACAATCATTAATTCCTGCAATTTACCCGATCATCAAAACCAGTTATCGTTTAAGTTTTTCGCAGATCGGGCTAATTACTTTAACTTTTCAGTTAGCCGCATCGCTGTTACAGCCTTTTGTGGGTTTATATACGGATAAAAAGCCTCAACGATATTCTCTTGCAATAGGGATGGGATTTACCCTGATCGGTTTAGTTTCGCTTTCCCAATCAACTCATTTTTATACCATACTAATTTCAGTTTGTTTTATTGGGATAGGTTCTTCTATATTTCATCCGGAAGCCTCAAGGATGGCACACGCTGCGTCAGGAGGGAAGAGGGGATTAGCACAATCTGTTTTTCAGTTGGGAGGCAATGCCGGTAGTTCTTTAGGTCCACTGTTGGCGGCCTGGATTATTGTACCATATGGGCAGTTCAGCGTGATCTGGTTTTCAGTAATTGCTCTTTTAGCTATTATTATCCTAACCTATGTTGGCAATTGGTACAAAGGGTTTATGCTTTCGAGAAGTAAAAAGATCAATATTCAAACTGTTATTAATCAATTTTCGAGAGGGAAGGTGATTTTTTCAGTGTGCATTTTACTCTTGTTAATTTTCTCGAAATATTTCTATATGGCGAGTTTAACCAATTATTTTACCTTTTATCTTATCGATAAATTTCATGTTTCAGTACAAACCTCACAGATTTATCTATTTGTATTCTTATTCTCGGTGGCTGCCGGAACATTATTGGGTGGGCCTATAGGCGATAAAATAGGAAGAAAATATGTGATCTGGGCATCTATATTGGGTACCGCTCCATTTGCATTATTATTACCACATGCCAGTTTATTCTGGGTGGGCGTGCTCATCGTTCCCATCGGGATGATTTTGGCATCAGCTTTCTCTGCAATTCTGGTTTATGCACAAGAATTAATTCCCGGAAAGGTAGGTTTGGTTGCCGGTTTGTTTTTTGGCTTTGCCTTTGGTATGGGTGGCATCGGATCGGCTTTATTGGGTAAATTAGCAGATTCTACCAGTATCGAATATGTATTTAATATTTGTGCGTTTCTGCCTTTGATCGGTTTATTAACCGGATTTTTGCCGAATATTGAAACGAAGAAGAAATAGGAAATGAGGCTGTCTTAGTAATAGATTTTTTCATACTGAGAACAATTTATTTCAATGTGAATAGCTGGATTTAATGAGATAAACTGTATCGAAATATCATTTCGACCGCAGTGGAGAAATCTTTTAAGTTTTGTTTCAATAATTTGCTTCAAAGATCTCTCCATTCCGTTGCACTCCAGTCGAGATGACGACCATTCCATTGGAGTCTGTCACGTTAATCCTGTCTGGAATTTCGAAAGGATTAACGTAACAGATTCGATTAAATTTATGTGAGACACTGCCTAAATATTAGTCTGGATTCAAAGGTTAATTAGGTTGTAAATTACTGGCAATTGAGTCTTTCTATAAAATAATAAGTGTCCAGTGCATCTTCCGATTCGCGGTCGCCGTTTTCATTACTGATTGATTTTACTTTACCATCGCTTTTTTGAGAGCCAGAATTATTGTACTCAAATTTTATATTTCCAATTGATTTAATTTTTCCATCTTCTGATTTAAAAACCGAGTTGTAATATTCAATTTTAATACCATCAATAGATTTGATTTTTCCGTCCTCAGAGGGGAATACACTGCTATAATATTCTACTCTTTTGTCGCCAATTGATTTTACTTTACCATCTTCTGATTTGAAAACTGAATTGTAATATTCAATTTTAGTATCATCAATAGATTTAATTTTTCCGTCTTCAGAAGGGAATACGCTGCTGTAATATTCTATTTTGCCACGAAAGCGTTGTGCATTTACTTGGTTGGAAAAACTTAAAAGAAATAACAAGCTTATGCTTGCCAGGCTTAAACTTTTAGTGAATATATTTTTCATTTTATTGAATGTTAAAAGTGATAATTGAAAGTAAATGTTGGCGTGAAATTCTGCAGGGCGAGCCTTAGGTTATTGGTTTTATCATAGTTGTAAAGCGATTCTTCAGCATAATAATTTTGATGGAAGAAAGCTACAACGGGCAATGAAAACTCCAATGCAGCATGTTTTGATAGAAAATAACTAAAGCCAGGACTTATACTTGCACCCCATCCCTTTATTTTAGCATCTGTTCGGATCAGGTAACCTTCATCATCAATGCGGTTAAAAGTGTTTACCTGTAGGAGTAGGTTTGCCTGCATGAAAAACTTAAAACGATCTTTAATGTCGATGTATTTGCGTACAAAAGGAGAAAAACCAAAGCTAAATTCCTTTACTCCACGCTGTTCTTCGTAATATCCGTATTCTTCATTCCATGCAATATAATTTTCACCCCTGAGTTTTGATAGATTTAATGGGATTTCCAAGCCTATGGCAAAATTATTGGCTAAAAAATATCCTCCCCTTGGCGTGAAGGTAAATGTGTTTAAGCTGGGTGATGAACTGTTTTGTTTAGAAGTTCCAAAACTAAGGCTTCCGCCAGCAAAGCCGGTTCCTTTTTCAGTTTGGGCATAGCTGCGCCAACTGACGGCGCATAACAGCGCCATGATGATTAATTTAGGTTTCATTTTATTTGTGTTTTTGTGTGTAATCAATAATAATCATTATTGAGACAAAATGCAAGAAAGTGAACTATCATGTTAGTTACTTTAATTTTTAAACTGATTTTAGTAAGCTTCAAGGTAAATGAGACTCTTGGTCTTGTTTTTGCATAGCCTAATAATGAATTGAGGCTTGAAAGTTGAAGATTAAAAGTCTTTAAGGAGAAGATTAGTGGTTACATGTTCTACTGCAATGGAATCATATGTCAAGCGATAAATTTGAGGGTTGAAAGTCTAATATCCTACGATGTTGTAGTTAATAAATTGAATAGATAAATGAAGTGTTTTCATCCCATAAAAATTGTATCATTTTTTCTTTTATCAACGCTGATGGGCTGTGTTGGAAAGACGAACGAATTTATTTTTCCGGATCACATGACCTTTACAAATTCATATGATAAAAACGCGGTGAAGATTTCATATTATATATTGATTAACAACCCGGAGGCTAGCAATGAAAAGCTAAAAACTGCAATTATTCAATATACAAGGGGTAGGTTGCGTAATGATCAATCCTTGAAAAAGAAGGATGTTACTTCACTCAACTTTGTATTTTATAAAAAAACAGGTAACACCTCTTATTTTATTAAAAACGAAGAATCTCCTGGTGGATTGTCAAGTGAAGAAATAGATCATTATAAAGAAGATTACATAGCTAATTATGATGTGACCAAATGTACTGGAGGTTTCACAGAAAAGCTCTATCTGTATGATTTACCAGAGAACACCGTTGTTAGTAATTGCAAATAATTTGGTATTAGTGATTTGTTAAATGAAATACAAGATGAGCGCATTTTAATTAAAGTATTTATTAAATAAGGGCATGAAGAAAGCGATGTTAATTGGTGTCATAATTTGTATTCTTTTCTCAATTTTGGATACGTTGGTAAGTTATGCAGATACTTCGCCAATAGATGTTGAACCAGGTATTGCTATTGTTTCATGGTCAATAGTTGCAAAAACTATAATCTATATGTTTATTGGTGGGGTGGCGGCACTGATAATTATGTTTATGATTAAATGTTTTAACTGGTTATTAAGAAACTGATATTTGTTAATTACCAGGCAATTACCAATTTGTATTTAATGTTGTTCAATTGGAAGTATTTCTGCTCATCTTGAGTACATGTCGCAAGTAATGTCAATAAAATAATCAGCTTCTTTATCATTGTCCATTCTTTCTCAGAATTTCAGAGAAATTAACCTACTGATTTAATTTACCCCAACTTAATGTGGTAAATAAGTAACGAATTCTTGTGGGATCCAGGTTTTATAGTGATGCATTTCTGCTTTTGCTTTTTCGCTCACCGGTATTTTCCAGACTTCGAAAAACGACGACAAATTAGCATTGGTAGTTTTGCAGATGGTTGTATACCAGAGATCTATCCGTTGTTGGTTACTCAGCGGATGGTCGTAGTATTTTCTAGGATCCATTTCGCGGTATATTTTATTGGCTTTGATAATAGACTCCCATCCAAAATGTTCAATAATTTGGATGTACATGCATAAAGCGGTAAAGGGGCTCTTTCCCCATTTTTCAAAAGTAGGCTGGTTTTGAAGATAATTATGGATTTTCTCCTTTACTTTATCTCTGTTTGCAATTCCATCGTGATTATATAAGCCCTTTTTTAATACTTTATCATATACATATATTGTATAAAGGTTAGTGGTTACTTCACTAACTTCATCCATATCAAGACCCCAAAACTGATGGCGATGGCCTAACTCGTGGAAATGGCCCCAGCTTCCTTTTTCTTTTAGTATTTTTTCGTTTAGCATCCATTCGCAACTTTCATCATCAGGGGCCACAATTTTATCCCAAACCGTAAACATATAACCATAAGCAACCTGATTATCAATGATTATTCTTTCAGGATGTGTTCTGGTTTGACTAATAACGGCTAAATCGGCATCTGCATCCATTATTTGGTCCCATAATTTTAATAACGAATCAGGATTTTCTAAGTTTTTAATCCGGTAGGACGGAACGGTAAAAATAATGTTATTGGTAGCAAGTTCTGCCCATGGTGCAGGGTTATTTTTGATCGTTTCCCATTCGGCAAGGGTATTCTTTCCTAACTTGTAATAGGGTGCTTTAACCACACCACTTGCGGTAATATTAATAGATTCAAGTGTGGAACTGTCTGGAATTCTGATGTATAGCAGTCCGCCATAAGGCGAAAAAACCGTTGTGGTATCTTTATTAAGTTCGAATGATCTGGTTAAATCAAAACCGGCCCTTACCAGATTATCCAAGTGTTTTAAATCGTCGTTATGGATCCCTATCTGAGCTTTTAAATATTGGTTTCTGTATTTAGGATCGACCACAATACTGACTTTCTCACCTGCTGGTACGTAAACCCCGGTACTATGCAGCCTGAAATAATCCGGATAAGGATCAGCTAATCCCTGTGACCCTACTTTTACATCTATATCGATCTGCTCAACAGTCCGTTTTGCGTTTTTAGGTACTTCTCCGGGAAATGATTTACTTTCCGGGTAAACAAAATCCGTTGCTTTATCTGTATTATGGATTTTGTCAAAAAAATATTTTGAAAATTTATAACCTGCTTTTTTTGCTGGTGTGGAAATATCAAGTGGGTTTTTGAGCGTTGGAACAGCTAATGTATCACTAATCACTAAAATGGATTTTAACTTTTTAATAATTTGACTGGTATCAGCATTGTTTGAAAGGGTAAGGTCAAGATTTGGCTCTATTCCATAAGCATATTCTGTTGGATCAATGGCTGTAAAAGCAGGATTTGCCAACTGTTTAAAGATAGCTTTCACACTAAGATAAAAAGGAACATCTTTTAAATTCAAGGTATCGTTAATGTGATTTGCCTGAATTAAAGTATAAGCATTAAATATCCCTGCCTTGCTGAGTAAACTGTTTATTTTAACCAGGTCGTTGAGGTAGGATTTGGTGTGGTCGCGATGTTTAAAAATACCCGGATAGGGAGAGCCATAAATGAGTTGACCGCCATCCCGAATATATTTTTCGATTTTTTGTTGTGCAGTTGTATCCTTAACATCCTCTGTTAAAAAATATAAACTGGTGTTTGGCTGAAATTTGGCGTTTTCAGCAATATAGACTCTCGCTTTATTGGCTTTTAAGAAACTAATTAAGACAGGATCTGCAGATTTGGTTATAGCTACTTTAAGTTTTTTAGGATGAGTGCCTGCATTTTCGAGTATGTTTTTTAATAGTTTTTGAACATTTTGATCGCTCAATAATTTGCTTTCAAAATATTCTGATGAGCCGATGGCAAAAATCTTTCCTTTGCCTAAGGCACTGGTCATGATTATTGTACTTGAAACTTCTACCTGTGGGGCAAGCCTGTATGTTGCTACAATATTAGGTTCTTCATTCGTGGTATAAAATGCCGAAACAAATTTGCCTGTATCGGGCATGGGTAAAGACCTGACATCTTTTAAAAGTGATGATTTTTGAAAATTTTGTGCGAAAGCATAACTGGTGAGGAATACCAGAGTTAAGAGCAGAGAGGTTTTTAGATTCATTTTCAAGAGCTTGTATATTACAATTTTAAGCATCTAAAATTGCTGTCACAACAGACCATATGTTAAAAAAAGCTAAAATATACCTGTTCTTTTTCCTAGGGCTTTAAAATTTATAACAAAAAAAATCCCGCCCCAATTTATTGAGACGGGATTTGATCGGAATGTTTTAATCAACGTTTTGGTTCAGGAACACAAATTTATGATCGAACATATCTAACTTAATTTTGCTGTCTTTATCTATCTTACCTGCTAATATCTCTTTCGATAACTCATTTAAGATTCTTTTTTGAATGACCCTTTTTAACGGTCTGGCACCAAACTGCGGGTCGTAACCCAATTGTGCCAACCAATCTAAAGCTTCATCACTGGCATCCATCTCTATGCCCATTTCGGCCAATGTTTGCTGTACTTGTTTAAACTGCAAGCTTACAATATTTCTGATTTCGCTGCGGTTTAATGGGGTAAACATAATCAGCTCATCAATCCTGTTCAAAAACTCCGGACGAATGGTTTGCTTTAATACCTCAAACAATTCGTTTTTGGTTTTCGCAATTATCTCCTCACGATTTTCATCAATTAAGTTTTTGAAGTTATCCTGAATTAAATGTGCACCAATGTTAGAGGTCATGATGATGATGGTATTTTTAAAATTCACCGTTCTTCCTTTATTATCGGTTAAACGGCCGTCATCCAATACCTGTAACAGGATATTAAATACATCAGGGTGCGCTTTTTCAATCTCATCAAGCAATACCACAGAGTAAGGTTTGCGTCTAACGGCCTCTGTTAACTGTCCGCCTTCATCGTAACCAACATAGCCTGGAGGCGCTCCGATTAAACGCGACACAGCATGGCGCTCCTGGTATTCACTCATATCGATACGGGTGAGTGCATTTTCATCATTGAATAAAAATTCGGCAAGGGCTTTTGCAAGTTCCGTTTTACCAACACCAGTAGTACCTAAAAAGATGAAAGAGCCTATTGGTTTGCGTTTATCCTGTAAGCCCGCACGTGAGCGGCGGATGGCGTCAGAAATGGCTTCAATTGCTTCGTCCTGACCAGCTACGCGCTGGTGTAACTCTTCTTCTAAATGAAGCAACTTTTCGCGCTCACTGGCAATCAGTTTCATAACCGGAATACCTGTCCAACGGCCAACCACACCTGCAATATCATCAGCAGTAACTTCTTCTTTCAGCATGCGGCTATCGCTTTGCTGGCTTTCTAAATCGGCTTTAAGTTTTTCAACTTTATCCTGGGCCTCTTTAATTTTTCCATAACGGATTTCCGCCACTTTGCCATAATCTCCTGCACGTTCTGCCTGTTCTGCTTCTAATTTGTAGTGCTCAATTTGCTCCAGTTCGTTATTTACCGCATCTACCAGGTCTTTTTCACCTTGCCATTTGGCTTTAAATTCATCACGCTCTGCAGATAGATTGGCAATTTCTTCTGAAAGTTCTTTAACCTTCTTATCGTCTTTTTCGCGTTTAATCGCTTCGCGTTCTATTTCTAAACGCATAATTTCACGATCTAAAGCATCCACATGTTCTGGTACGCTGTCCATCTCCATGCGCAATTTAGATGCAGCCTCATCCATTAAATCAATGGCCTTATCTGGCAAGAAACGATCAGAGATATACCGCTGACTCATTTCTACAGCCGCGATAATGGCTTCATCTTTAATCCTTACTTTATGGTGTGTTTCGTACCGTTCTTTTAACCCACGGAGGATAGAAATGGCATCCTGAGTGTCAGGTTCTTCCACCATTACCTTTTGAAAACGGCGTTCTAATGCTTTATCTTTTTCTAAATATTTCTGGTATTCATCTAAAGTTGTGGCACCAATGGCACGCAGCTCTCCACGGGCAAGGGCAGGTTTTAAAATATTTGCTGCATCCATTGCACCTTCACCGCCACCAGCACCTACTAAAGTGTGGATCTCATCGATAAACAAGACAATTTCGCCATCGCTTTGCGTAACTTCTTTAACTACAGCTTTTAAACGCTCTTCGAATTCGCCTTTATATTTTGCACCTGCAATAAGCGAACCCATATCAAGCGAATAAACTACTTTGCTTTTCAGGTTCTCAGGCACATCACCTTTAATAATTCTGAAAGCAATTCCTTCGGCAATGGCAGTTTTACCGACACCAGGCTCACCGATTAAAATCGGGTTGTTTTTGGTTCTGCGAGATAAAATCTGGATCACCCGACGGATTTCTTCATCACGGCCAATCACCGGATCCAGTTTTCCGCTCTCGGCATACTCGTTTAAATTCCTTGCATATTTGCTCAGGGCCTGATAAGTTGCCTCGGCATTCTGATCGGTTACCCGGTTATCACCACGTAATTCTACAATGGCTTTTTTAAGGTCTTTTTCGTTAACACCTTGTTCTTTTAATAATTTTGATGTGCTATCGTTAACGGCTAAGATGCCTAATAATAAATGTTCTACAGATACAAATTCATCTTTAAACTCTTTTAAAAATGTTTGTGCTTTCTGTAAAACGCTATTTGCATTAGATGACAGATAGACATTACTTCCACTAACTTTCGGGAATTTAGTAATCTCTGCATCTAAGTTTTGATTTAGTGAATTAAGGTTAACGTTCAGTTTCTTTAAAACATAAGAAACCACGTTTTCATCAACAGTAAGCAAACCTTTAAGCAGGTGTGCCGTTTCAATAGCCTGTTGCTGATTGCCCTGGGCTATTTCAGAAGCCTGTTGAATTGCTTCCTGGGCTTTTATTGTAAAATTGTTGAAGTTCATAGCTCTTTTAAGTCAAAACAAATGCCATAACAATTTTGATTTTACAATCGGAAATTTTGTCGGTAAGATTTTATATTACGTGACTAAATTACTGATTTTAAGTGGTTTGTGCTGAAAATTTGTCTGATTTAACTTTAAACCTAGCAGGCTTGTAGTTATTGCTAACTGTCAACTGATTTGGGCGTTACCCAAGCTGCGCAAGGGTCCGGGCTTTTCAGGGCTCCGCTTCGCTCCGGTACCGATGAAGGATCGGTACTGAACCCTTACAATCCCTAACGCGGAATCATTGGTGTCATTCTGAACGCAGTGAAGAATCTTTATCTACAATGCTTAGATTTTGAAGCAATAATAATCGATGAAATCATACTCTATCGTTTAAAGATCCTTCGCGCCTACCATTGACGTTGTTTTACAAATAATTATTAATCAGTATCTTAACTACTTTCGCATTTCCATTCAGCTAGGCCATAGCACGGTATCCCCGTTCTACTTAAATCCGGCCTAACAAATTTTTCGGACTGCACTGTTCTGGCCTCACAACTGGCTTCAAAAGAAAAATTTTCAGACGGCAGTTTTTGTTTCTTTTTGATGCCAAAAAGAAAGAGCCCTTCGGCGGCGGCGAGCCGAGGCAAGATCGTGGTGTATGGCAAAAGAAATCAATTGTACGTCACTCATATTGATTTTAAACAATTAATTAACCCTCAGGATGACAGACATCCATAGAAAGGTCGTCATTCCGAGGAACGAAGATAACCGAACGATTGAGCTCATGAATACCTTTAAAAACAACTGCAAAAATGAATAATCTTAAAGCGTACGCTGGTAGCGATCGTTGTAAGATTGCTTCGTCGGCTGAAAAAGCCTTCTCGCAATGACGGTATCCCGGGAACTGGATTATTTCTTTGCTTTATGTTCAATGACATATTTACCAGCCGCTAAATCTATTTTTCCAATGTTGTTTATCTTACCATTTACATAAATATCCATGCCACGCGTAAGCAGTATGTTAATGGTTGCAGTAGAGTTGGCCGGGATCGTGATATCGTACCTGATTCCATTATCAACTTTTTTCCATGCACTAATAATTTTACCGTATGGACCAACATGACTAGCCTCAAAAGAATTCAAGCCTTTCACCACATGAGGATCCAGTATTACATGTTTAAAGCCAGGCTGTTTTTCATCCGGTTTAATGCCACCTGGTGATTTATATAACCAGGCACCAATTTCTCCGAACATAATGTGGTTCATTGAAATGTCTGATTTTGCATCTATAGGCCAGTTCTCGTATAAAGTGGTGGCTCCGTTTTCTATCCACCAGCCCCAGCTTGGATAGGTTTTTTGAGCGGCAACTTTATAGGCAATATTGCTGTAGCCATTTTCGCTCAACGCATTTAAAATGGCTTTCGTGCCTAATAATCCAACATCCAGGTGAAAACCGTCAGCTTCTACACGCTTGGCTAAATTTTCAGCAACCAAAGAAACAGATTCTTCTGGAACGATTTTCCAATATAACGGAACACTCATTTCGGTTTGGATACCAGTGTTGTAAATCCCTTTTTCTTTATTCAGGTATTTTGCATTAAAAGCATCTTTTATTTTTTTAGCAAGTGCTGTATATTTAATGTGATCATCATTTTTACCTAAAATTTTGGCGGCCTTCGCCAAAATCACTACATCTGCATAATAATAGCAGGTTGAAGTCAGTTCTACTGGGGATTTAGATTTTACCGGTATCCAATCGCCCAAGCCCCAGGTGGTTAAACCTGTTGGGTAGGTTTCGTCAATATGGTTCACGTATTTTCTGATATTTTCGTAACAATCGGCAAGTAGTTTTTTGTCTCCATAAAACAGGTAAACATTCCATGGAATAATGGCGATGGTACTTGTCCAGTCTGGTCCGTTGCCCCATTCGTAACCCCAGCCATCTGTAGGGATTATGGAGGGTAAAACGCCATTTGGTTGTTGTTCATCCCTGTGATCGGCAAGCCATTTTTCGTAAATGGTTATGCCATCAAAGCCGTAAAGACCAGTTTCTATGGCAATCTGGGCATCGCCCGTCCAGCCGTTTTTTTCTCTCTGCGGACAATCTGTGGGATAGCCAAAAAGATTAGATAGGTAAGAATTGTTGGTGGCGTAATAGATTTTATTAATGATTGGCTCTGAAGATTTAACATCACCAACAACCGGTACATCACTGTGCATAAAATAACCTGTGAGATTTTCTTTTTTCAATTCAATGGGAGCAGAGCTGATTACTTCTACATATTGAAAACCCTTATAGTTAAAATGCGGCATGAAACTTTGTGCACCTTTTCCGTTTAGGATTAAAATATCGGTCTGAAATGGATCAGTATTATCCGTCGGGCGGTAATGGGCATCTATATTGGAAATATCTACATGTCCGTCAGGATATAAACGCTCGCCGTGTTTTAATTTTATAACAGTCCCTGCCGCACCGCTTACTGTTATTTTACTTACGCCGGAAATATTCCTACCCAGATCGAACAGATAGGTGGTATCATTAAACTTTCTTAAACTTTTGCTGGCTATTTCTTCAACATTGCGGATGGGGTACATGGCCTGTGCAACAATGTTTTTAGATGGTGCTGAACGGTAAATCACATTTTTCCAGTCTGTATCATCAAAATCTGCGGTGTTCCATCCTGGTTTTTCTAAACGTGCGTCGTAATGCTCGGCGGTATAAATACTGTTAAAAATAATTGGGCTTAAAGTTGTTTTCCATTCTTTACCCGATTTAATGATTTCTGTTGTGCCATCTTCGTAAGTAATGCGTACATCAAGACAAAAAGCTGGCCTGTTGCGCCAGGGGGCGCGGTCGAAATCCCACACTGCAGTCGACTGGTGATTGTACCATCCATTGCCCAGCAGGACGCCAATCGCATTTTTACCTTTGCTAATGGCATTCGTTACATCATAAGTAACATATAATGTACGCCTATCAAAACGGGTATACATGGGGTCCATACGGTGATTGCCTATTTTTTTTCCGTTTATAGAAAGCTCGTATAAGCCAGCAGCAGCAATGTAAGCTCTGGCTGACTTAATTTTTTTTAGTGCTGTAAAGGTGTTCCGGAAATAGGGTGCGGGCTTAAGTTTTGTATTTTCATTATCCGAAATCCACGCGCCACGCCAGTTTTCCATTTTCATCATGCCCGTTTCAAAACTGGCGATATATACTTTGTTTGATTTTCTTTGACTTCCATCTGCAATATCAATCTTCCAATAATATTTAGTAAAAGGTTTTAGTGATTGACCCGAATAAATAACCAGATTATCATCTGATTTAACCCAGCCTGTATTCCAAAGTTTTGCCGTGGCATTAACAAGCATGGCCGAATCGGTATCTAAAAGAATGCGGTAGGCTGTTTGTTTGGCTCCCTGGCCGGCATCGTTCATTTGCCATGTAAAACGTGGATTTGGATTGTCTAAGCCGATCGGGTTAACCAAATATTCGGTTTTTAAAGCGGTAAGCGATTGAGCAAATGTTTGGGAAGTAGGAGCAAGGGCAAAAACTAAAGCAGTTATCTGAAGAAATTTGAGGTTCATAGTTTAAAGGTTATTCAAAAACTAAGTTATTAAAATAATGTGCTGATAGGAGAACGCAATGGAATTTTTACGCATAAAAAAAAGACGAGGTTCAACTCGTCTTTTTTTTATGCGTAATCACATTATCTGTGTAGTCAATTTCTAACCTAATATCTCTTTCAATTTTTCCGTTTGGTGATCGGCCAGTTTTTGTAGTGGGCCAGATGCCAACATTTTCATCATCATGTTCAAGTCTGCTGAGATAATGTGTTTAGCCGTCGTTGTTCCGTTTCCGTTATCTGCTACAGTCCACTTTAATTCTACATCAAAAGGTGCTTTTTCACTCGGAATTGCTATTATTTCCTGGTTTTCGATACGGCTCGAAATTTTGATGGCCAATTTTGCCATATTCTGGATAGTAAACCGTGCATCATCCTCAGTAGATTCCCAGTTGTAAATGTTTTCCGGCATCAATTGCTGATGATTGTTCATATTGGATAGAAAAGTATAAACCTCAGCAACTGGTTTATTAACTTCTACTGTGCTTTCGATAACAGTCATTATATATTTGTATAGATTTGTTTTTGCTCCAAACTTAAGACTCTGAACTCAAAATTCGGCCTTGTCCCCATTCTGAAGGATTTAAGCGCCATTTGCTTAATAATTCCATATCACTTTTGGCAATAATGCTGTGCTCTGCAGCATAATCGATTAAAGCACCATAGCTTGATAAGGTAAGGTAACGACATTTTGCTGCTGCGAAATTTTCATCTGCTTTTTCGAAGCCATAAGTGAAAATTGCCGCTAAACCAGCAACAGATAAACCTGCAGCTCTCAACGCTTCAACAGCCTGTAAACTACTTTTTCCGGTTGAAATTAAATCTTCGATCACTACCACGCGCTGGCCTTCTACCACTTCGCCTTCAATTAAACTTCCGGTACCATGTTCTTTAGCTTTCGCTCTAACATAGATAAATGGTAAGCCCAGCTCTTGAGCAACTAAAACGCCTTGAGGAATTCCAGCTGTTGCAACACCTGCAATAACATCTACCGAACCAAATTCTTCTTGTATGGCCTGAGCAAGTTTCTGACGGATGTACGTTCTAACCTGAGGGTGGGAAAGGGTAATTCTGTTGTCGCAATAAATCGGCGATTTCCAACCAGATGCCCAGGTAAAAGGATTATTTGGTTGTAATTTGATTGCTTTTATCTGTAATAAAAATTCCGCTACCTTTAATTCAATATCACTTTTATTATACATGGCTCAAAATTACAGATTTATTTGTGTTTGTCATAACGTTTATTAAGTCACTTTGTTTTTAGTGAGGGAAGAATATCTGGATTTGAATTAATAACGACTTCCTAATGCTACAAATATTGGAAATTTTGATGGATGGTAAAAGCTATTTATTGTCACTTACTGTAAATCAGTACGATAAAGAATTGTTGATTTTGAAAATAGATTATGAATAACTTACGATATGCTTAAAGCGACGTGCAGTGTAACAATCTATGGACTGCGCAGTCCTCACGACTCTTTTATTAATAAGAATGATATTAAACGGGAAAACACCTGGTTGATCACCTGGCACGCTAATGTTTACCCATCTTTTTTATAAAGATGATGCTGTTAAATAAATAGGTAAGGATTGTTGTTCTGATCAGTACCTTCTTCATCTTAATCTGTTACTGAATACACTGACAGCCCTTTTGACTCGAAATCGGTTAAATCTTTTCCATTGTAATTGGTAACTAAAATATTTACTAGCGATAAATCATTAAATTTTAAATACGATGTTTTTCCTATTTTGCTTGCATCACAAAGCAGATAAACGCAATCACTTTGCGATGCCATAGCCAAAGTATTCGAAGCTTCTTGCTCACTACCTGCATACAATCCTTCAGCAGTGATCCCATCTATACCTAAAAAGGCTTTAGAAGCATGGTATCTGGCAATATGTTCATGTGCCATACTTCCATGAACGGCTTGTCTTGCTGCATCAACCTCACCTCCAATAAGGTTTACGGTTACCGCGCTGTGCTGCAGCTCATTTACTACCGGTAGCGAATTGGTAATTACCTTTATTTTTTTGTTTTTGATAAACTGGCATAATCTAAAGACCGTGCTTCCGCAGTCGATAAATATAACATCGTTATCCATAATGTCTGCTGCAGCCCTTTTGCAAATCGCATCTTTTGCCTTTAAATTTACTGCCGCTTTATTTGCAAATGAAACCGGCTTAATTACTTCACTTATTTTCATGGCACCACCATGTGTACGGTAGAGGAGCCCGTTGGCAGCCATAGTGGTCAGGTCTCTTCTTACGGTAACTTCAGAAACGCCAATTTTAGTGCTTAACTGCCGGATCTCGACTTCGCCAAACGCTTCTAAAAGTTCAAGAATTTTATGCGCTCTTTTTTGAAATGTCATATATAATGATTTAATTCGATCAAATTTAATCATAATTAGTCAAAATTAATCATTATGAAAAATATAAATATTCTTAATACCCAAATATTATCCGATAATTGGTACACACTCAAAAAAGTAACTTTTGAGATGACTGCGGTGGATGGTGCTAAATCTGTTTTAGAACGTGAAACTTATGATAGGGGAAACGGCGCCACAATCTTATTGTATAATAAAGAAACTAAAACGGTTGTACTTACCCGTCAGTTTAGGATGCCCACATTTATTAATGGTAATGATACCGGTTACCTTATTGAGTGCTGTGCCGGACTATTAGATCAGGATAATGCGGAAGATTGTATCAAACGGGAAACGGAAGAAGAAACCGGATTTAGGATCGATAAAGTAGAGAAAGTTTTCGAAGCCTATATGTCACCCGGCTCTGTTACCGAACTATTATACTTTTTTGTTGCAGCATATTCAAACGAGATGAAATTGCACGATGGAGGAGGACTACAGGAAGAAAATGAAGATATAGAGGTTTTAGAAATACCCTTCGAAAAGGCGCTTGAAATGATGAAATCTGGTGAGATAAAGGATGGTAAGACGATTATGCTCCTTCAATATGCTCAATTAAATGAATTGATGGGATAATGTATTGTTTGAATTTTGCAATGATTTATTTGAATTGTATAACTGTTCATAACAAACTGCTGTTTACATTTGTTATGTCTAATTAATTTAAATTTTTATGATAGCAACAAAAGGATATGCGGCACAAAATGCCGAAACTGATCTCGCACCCTGGAATTTTGAGCGCCGGGAAGTAGGGCCTCATGATGTTCAGTTCGAAATACTTTTCTGTGGGGTTTGTCACTCAGATCTGCACCAGATTAAAAACGATTGGTTCCCGGGAATATTCCCAATGGTTCCTGGTCACGAAATTGTAGGCAGGGTGGTAAAGGTTGGAGATCACGTTAAAAAATTTAAGGTGGGCGATCTTGCCGGTACAGGATGTATGGTAGATTCTTGTCAGGTTTGCGAAAACTGTAAGCAGGATTTAGAACAATATTGCTTAGAAGGAAATACCCAAACATACAATGGTTTGGAAAGAGATGGTAAAACACCAACTTATGGTGGATATTCTGATACGATTGTAGTAAGAGAAGAATTTGTACTTCATGTATCAGACAAATTAAACCTTGCTGCTGTAGCACCACTTTTATGTGCAGGTATTACCACTTACTCTCCATTAAAACACTGGAAAGTAGGGAAAGGTCATAAACTGGCTGTACTTGGCCTAGGTGGTTTGGGCCACATGGCGGTGAAATTTGGTGTAGCTTTTGGCGCTGAGGTAACAGTATTAAGTACTTCACCAAAGAAAGAAGAGGATGCTAAAAAGTTAGGTGCCCATCATTTTGTGGTAACTACAGATCAGGCGCAGGTTAAGGCAGCAAAGGGTACATTCGATTTTATATTGGATACGGTATCTGCAGAACATGATTTTAACATGTACCTTTCTTTGCTGAGAACAAATGGTGTACACATTTGTGTTGGCGTTCCACCTAAACCAGCAGAAATTGCAGCTTTCAGCTTATTGGGTGGTAGAAAAAGTCTTGCAGGATCAGGTATTGGCGGTATTGCTGAAACTCAGGAAATGTTAGATTTCTGTGCGGAGAACAACATCGTATCGGATATTGAAATGATCGATATGAAAGATATTCAAACTGCCTACGATAGAATGCAAAAAGGTGATGTACGCTATCGTTTCGTAATTGATATGGCTACGTTGTAGATCTAAATATCAGATAATACTTAATAATAGGGGTTAGAGACTGAAATAAAGGTCTTTAATCCCTATTTGTTTATCCAGATAAATCAGTTTCTAGGCAGTGTAATTTTGTTTTACAAATGCTGATATAGAGCTATTATGATCAGATTCTACTTTGGAAATCTGTTTTTTGTTGTTTAAAAGCAAATTTTGAAGTGTGCCTAGTGATTCTTGAAGATAAGAAATGGATAACGTGCGTGAAATCCTGCGTCTGATCTTTTCGGCGAGAAACAATTCAACCAGGATCAGTGTGATCAAAAAGATATAATGGGTGAAGATCAGGTTATTGGTATTTTTGCTCAAAGGCAGCAATCCTAATGATACAAAGACAATATCTATTATTAATGGAATGCCGATAATGGCAACAATTGATATCGCACTTGCTTTTAGGGTAATGCGTTTTTCAGCCTGTTTTATCTGTTCATTTAAAGCCGAAAGCTTGCTGTTAAGTGGCGTATTTCTATTATTTTGTTGCTGCTCTAGCTTTTGAAGGTCTTTTCCATGTGCGATATCGATTTTTCTAATTTGCTCCATGATCGATGATTCGGCATTATTAAGCTTTTCCTGATCTTCAACGATAGATTCTTGCTCTGCTATAATTTTATCCATTACCATCAAATCGTCGGGGATACCATGACGTAACTTTTGCTCTGCTGCAACAATACGATTATCTAATTGTTTAAACTGCCTTTTAAGTTCAGTAATTTCTTTATTATAGTGATCTTTTTTTGAAGCGTAACTGTTTTCCAGACTTTGCAGTTCAGCTGCGTACTCGAAACTAGTCAACAGCTGTTCATTACCGGCAAAACGCTGATAAAGCCCTGTTAATGTGATAAAGAGTTCTCCGGTTGATTTTTCTGGGTTAGAAAGATCATTTCGGTATGCTTCCAGATCTGTTTCGGATAATGAAGGTATGGGCATGGCAGATTAAAAAGTTAAAATTATGAAAAATATTATCGTTGTGGGAATTATTCACCCTTGTTTTCTAACTGAATGTTCGAATATATGTTACCTAACCATTTTTTTTACATTCTAGTGTGTATGGTCTTAGCTGTTTAGGATTATTATTGAATTAAATATTTAATTTTTTTTACTCTTTAATAAATTATTCTATATTTGCAGCAAGCAAGGGGTGAGAGCCTTGCATCAATCTTTGATTGAGAGCGTTAATTTAGATAAGGTTACAACATTAATTGTTGTAACCTTTTTTTATATCCTATAAATAACCCAACAATTTTTCTACTTTTAGCGCATTGCAAAATATATTAGGTTTCGCAAAAAGAAATCTTAAAAAAGCAGCTTCGCTAGTTTAAAGTGTGTTAAAAATATATGCCAAGAAATTATAGAATTTACATCAACGATAACACTTTGTTTATCTCCGATTTTTTGCCTGAGCAAAAAGAAAAAATTCAACAACTGGAATTTCAGGATTTTAATCTCGAAACATTCTACAAAAAACTAAAAAATGGTTCCAGAAAGAGTTATATTTTTTTAACGAAAAATCCTCAGGAAACCTTTAAAAAGTTAAAGAAAGATTGTACCATTATAAAGGCTGCCGGTGGTTTGGTAGAGAGTGCAAATGGTAATTTTTTGTTTATTTTTAGAAATAAAAAATGGGATTTGCCTAAAGGAAAGCTTGAAGAAGGCGAAAAAATGAAGGAAGCGGCTGTTCGTGAGGTAGAAGAGGAATGTGGAATCAGGGTTTTTAAACGCGAAGAAAAGCTTTGTAAAACCTATCATGTTTATCCGATGGGCAATAAAATGGTGATCAAGAAAACCAACTGGTACAAAATGAAGGTTAAAGGCGAACCGAAATTGGTCCCTCAAAAAGAAGAAGGCATTGATGAGGCAGTTTGGCTGGATAAAAACCACATTTCTCCAGTAGTTAAAAATACATTTCCATCTATTATGGATGTGTTGAGGTTCGGAGGAATATTGTAGCTGGGATCAGAAATTTTAACCACAGATCATTTTTTGCCGTGGTGTCAGATATTACTATCTGACACAGGTTAAAATAAAAAATCGGCGGATTAATATAGCTGGCTGTGAGATGGTAACAGCTGACAGCACCAAAGCCATCTAAATTTTAACCACAGATAAAGTGCATGAATACAGATCTAATTGGGCAAATTATTCGTTATCCAGTTCATCAACTACTTTTTTAACCTGTTTAAGGTATTTTCCGTAATAAAACCATGCCCATAGTTCAGTAATGGCACCGATAATCAGGATGGTAATGAAACAGTTAAGCAGGATATATACTGGCGACAACTTGCCTAAAATGCTTGTAAAAAACCAAGCTTTTTCTATAAATAAAAAGGCAGCAAGAAACCCTACTGAAATAAAGGCCACAATGTAAGTTAAAGCTTTGTATAGCTCAATGTTCAGTTTCATTTCGTAATAGAACCAGAGGATATTTTTGCGGGTGTCCATACTCATATCGTAAGAGTTTTTATAGAATACATAAAATTTAAAGAAATAGTAAGCCGTAAAACCACAGGTAATGGCATAAGTGATGAGGTATACCCGATTAACAGTAGTTGAAAAACCAAAAAAATGAGGTATTAAGGCCATAAACCCCAAAAAAAACAGTTGATAGAAAAATTCATGTTTCATTTTTGCCCTGATTTTATCGATAGGGGTGTGCGCCTGTCTTATTTTAAGCATATCGGTAGAAATGTTGCTTCCCTCAGGATTTTCAGCATTCCATTCGTTTTTTAAATCGTCAAAATTCATAACCGTTTTTCTTTATGATGAATTGTAATTTTTCTTTGGTTCTGTTGAGTTTAACCCGTGCATTTACCTCGCTGATTCCCAGGTTTTCGGCGATATCGCGATGGGATTGGTTTTCGAGAAAAAGGAAGATCAATGCTTTTTCAATTGCGTTTAATTCTTGAACGGCAGAGTATAAATAGACCAGCTTTTCTTCTTTCCCTTCATTTTCGTTTACATCCATTATATCGATGTTCCCATCCAATGGTGCTTTATCGACTTTTCTATTGTCTTTTTTAAAATAGATCAAGGCTGTATTGAGGCACACTCGGTACATCCATGTGGTAAACTTGCTGTTTCCTTTAAAAGTAGGGTAGGCTTTCCATAGCTGCAGTACAATTTCCTGAAACAGATCACGCTGTTCTTCGGGATCTTTCATATACATTTTGGAAATCTTATGTATAATCCCTTTATGCTGATTGATCAGGTTGAGAAATATGTTTTCTGTTTCTTTCATTGTATACCCAATAGGTAACCGATTTTCGAAAACGTTACAGGTTAAGTAAAAATAATATTTAACTACAGATAAAGGGGGGAATACAGATAAGATTCCATTAGATTGGTCGTCTTTCTCGCGCATGCGGGAATCTTAATACAATAGCTTTACATATAAAAAATCGCGTTCTAGCGAGACACTAAGACTAGTTGCTGCTAAGACCAGTTGTTAAAACACCTCGTCCTACGGATGCCACTCTGAAAGAGGGGTAATAATGTATCTAAGATAAACCTGGATTTAAATCTGTGCGTATCTGTGGTTAACAAAAGCTATAGAAAGTCAAGTGCCTCTTTGGGTACAAATGGGCTCACATCGCCGTGGTTTCTCAAAATATCGCGAACAATGGTTGAACTGATGGCTGAGTATTCAGGTTTGCTTAAAAGCAGGATGGTTTCTACTTCAGGCATCATCGTTTGGTTGATCTGAGCAATGGCTCGTTCATATTCAAAATCAGCAGCTGAACGGATCCCACGTACCATATAAGTAGCACCTATTTTTCTGCAGAAATCTACGGTTAAACCTTCGTAAGTTTGGATTTCGATGTTCTGATAGCCTTTAAAAACAGTCTGTAAAATCTGAAGGCGCTGCTCGGCACTTAAGAAATTCTGTTTAGAACTGTTGAGTCCGATACCGACTACAATTTTATCGAAAAGCGGGGTAGCACGTTGTAATATGTTTACGTGCGCAATAGTGATCGGATCAAATGAGCCTGGAAATAGCGCTATCTTCATGATTCAAATATAGATTTTTATGGCGGAATTATTTACCACAAAGATACGAAGAACACAAAGCGGGTTATTTTTTTGCCACGGAAACACGGATTTACACAGAATGCACCTAGCTTAATATTTTACCATTAAGGAATTAAGAACATTAAGATGATCTTCAACAGTATGATTGGAGCAAGCCACCCGTTATTAAGCCTGATTGGAATGAAAAGCCCACAACGAGGCAACGAATGAGGACTTGCAATGAAAAGCAGGACTAAAGCCCGCCACAACGCATTGCATATTCACTTCCAAAAACTTATTATCTATATGTAGCGTTACAGCATTTTGCCTTCCTGACTAAACTCGAAAAAACTGAAAGAAGAATTGCCGTATTTTCTGGTTTCAGTGTAGCCCGGCTGGCTGTTTAGTTTCATATTACTTTGGTGCTCTACAACGAGTAAGCCATCGGGTTTAAGCAATTGTTGTTCTTTAACCATCACCGGTATCTGCGGAATGTTTGGCATATTGTAGGGCGGATCGGCAAAGATGAGGTCGTAAGCGCCGGTCATTTGTTTTAATAACTTGAAAACATCGCCTTTACGGACATCAACCTGATCGAACTGGTATTGTTTTGCGGTGTTTTTAACCCAGTTTACACATCCGTAATCCATGTCTACCGCTAAAATACTTTCTGCTCCTCGCGAGGCAAATTCGAAAGTTAAATTTCCGGTACCACAAAATAAATCCAATACGGCGCAGGTTTCAAAATCATATTTGTTATTCAGGATATTAAAGAGGGCTTCTTTGGCCATATCCGTTGTTGGGCGTACCGGTAAATTTGCAGGGGGCTGCAAACGGATGCCCTTTAATTTGCCACCAATTATTCGCATAAATCTAAAGCAAGGAGACCGCTGAAATAGTGTTTAGGCATATCGGCCAGTAATTCGCTATTTTGTTTTCCAGCAGGAAAGAAGAAATAAAGTTGGTTAAAGTATTTTAATAAGCAATTATAATGCTCATCATCTTCGTTTATAATGCCTTGTAAATAAACAGGTATGGTATCAGTTAAACCCAGTTGTTCGATCATTAACAAAAGGAAATAATTAAACTCTTCCCCATTTTCTGATTGGTAGTGGTTTTGAAAGACAATCTTTTTATCTTTTACATAGAGCACATTGAACGATACTGCTGTAAAATCGATTAATAAAGATTCGGCGGCCAAATGATCGAATAAGACCATTAAAGGTTCAGACTGTGGAAATAAATCCGTTTTTTCGGGCAGATTTGCTTTTAAATCCTCATCTAAGCAAAATACAGTATTAAAACCTAGCTTCTCATTGTGTTTGGTATAAACTTTTGCATCAGAAACTAAATACTTAGCATAAACAGTCAGATCCTCTCCATCAAACCATTCATCAGGAATGAAAATGAAATTCGATGTATGAATGGCCGCTTTTACTGCTGCATAATTTAACGATAGATAATTGTCGGTTTGAAAAGCAGATTTCAATTCTTTCTCAATATCTTCACAGCCCTGTTTATCAAAAATGATATTGATCTCTTCTGTATCCTTGCCAACCACGGCATAAGAAAAGCTGTCGTTCGTTATTTTTAATAATAAATGGCAGTTTGCAGATGCATCAGCTTTAAAATCCGGATCAACTAATAAGAGACTATTGTTACTCATTGAAACAAAAATAGAGTTTTTTAAGGATTAACGGTAAGATGAGGTTAAATTTTTGATTTTGACTTTTAGTGCTTTAGTTTTTTGCCACGGAAACACGGAACTCACGGAAACAATTCCTAGCCATTTTGCTTTGCAGTTGCCCAATGAACCTTTTTACCACATGAGACACCTTAGTTCACTTTAGTGAATTAATATTCGCCAAAAAATATACAATTAACTTTATGTGCTTTGTGGTTAAAAGAACATCAAAAATATCTGTGAAAATCTGTGGTGAAAATTTCTGTGGTTTTTAAGGATTAACGGTAAGATGAGGTTAAATTTTTGATTTTGCCTCTTAATGCTTTAGTTTTTTGCCACGGAAACACGGAGTTCACGGAAACTATTCCTCGACATTTTGCTTTCTAATTGCCCAATGAACCATTTTACCACCTGAGACACCTTAGTTCACTTTAGTGATATTCGCCTAAAAATATACAATTAACTTTGTGTTCTTTGCGCCTTTGTGGTTAAAAGAACATCAAAAGATCTATGAAGATCTGTGGTAAAATGTCAGTGGTTTTTTTACCAAAATCAAACCTTTCGGATATTCAAAAATCGAAATATTCGGCTTAAATTCGGAACATGAGTTATAAGCCTACCTATAAAGCGGCAAACACGATTGCAGCAACGATAGAACAACATTTTGTTAAACTGCATAAAAATGCAATTGCACAAGGTGAGATAGATTTGGCTACTCAACCAGATCAAAAAATAATTGAAGCGATAATTGATGTTGCTTTTTGGAGCAGTCTGCGTAAGGAGGAAGGTCATTCGCCACGGATTTCGATTGCTTTTTTACCACCGGAGCAAACCTCGAAACCATTACGGTTTGCGAAAAAACTAGCTTTAAACGCGAATACCTTAACCAAAATAGCACCTGGGATTGAACGTTCCGGGATTCACCTGGGCGTGTGGGAAGAGAATGGTGAACTTTATATCTGGGGTACAACCCTTAATATTCCGAACTTTTGTTTTGTAGTTGATGTTTCTGAACCTGGTTTAATTGTGATTAAACACCGCAGGATTTATGGCATTGGCAAGTTTACCAACGTTGCGGTGTTAAAAGGGGAGCAGATCCGTATTGTTGACGATAGAAGCTGTACAAATAGAGATTGTCCTCCTATTTTGCAGGCCTTATTAGATCTGACTGTTCTGGCCAGCTGGAATGATCCGATTAATATTTTGATCCAGTTTTCGGTTTCTATGCGTGCGCATGGCAGGGGTGGGGCCTTATTAATTGTACCTAAAGGAGATACAAAATGGGAAGAATCTATTATTCACCCGATACAGTATTTGGTAGAACCTCCATTCTGTGGCCTGTCTAACCTGGCGAAGCAGAACGGAAATCAGAGTGAAATTTTCTCGCAGGGCGCTGTTCGCCGTGAGGTTGAGCATTTGGCGGGTTTAACCGCTGTTGATGGTGCAACGATCATCAACGAAGAATTTGATCTGATTGCATTTGGTGCCAAAATCGGTCGCGCAAAGGGGAAACCTACGGTAGAGCAGATTGCTTTTTCAGAGCCGATTGTTGGTGGAGAAGACAAAATTCTTTATCCCGGACAACTTGGTGGTACCCGCCATTTTTCTGTTGCCCAGTTTGTAAACGATCAGCCTCAGTCTATTGGTTTAGTAGCCTCTCAAGATGGCCATTTTACCATTTTCAGCTACAGTAAAAAGCAAAATATGGTAATGGCACATCGCATTGAAACACTACTTCTATAATTTAAATTGCTTAATTGTTACATTGTTTTGTTGTTGAGGTAAGGAGCACTTAGAAAAGAGCATTACCTTTGCCACCTAAACCGTATTACAGCGGCATCCCCCGGTTTTTTCATCGGGGATATAGCGGAAAGACGGACTGCCGGAACAAATTAGCATAGCAACTGCTTTTCAAAAAAAAATTATCAATAAAACCATTTAACAATACATGTTAACCGATAAAAGCCAGCTCATTGCCTCAGCATACGAACATACACCTACCAAAGAACAATTACTTTTTTGCGAACGGATGTCGGTGTTTTTGCAACAGGATGATGAGTACCGCTGTTTTGTATTAAAAGGTTATGCCGGTACGGGTAAAACTACTTCTGTAGCAGCTTTGGTAAAGGTTTTGAAACAATTTAACCTGCGTAGTGAGTTGCTGGCTCCAACAGGAAGAGCGGCGAAAGTTATGAGTCAGTATTCATACCGAAAAGCACTAACCATACATAAACGGATTTACCGCAAGCGCTCAGCGGCATCGCCCGAAATGCAGTTTCAACTGGCACCAAATCTCTCCGAGAATACGCTTTTTATTATCGATGAGGCCTCGATGATTGCCGATGAATTCAACGAAACAGGTTCTTCCATATTGAGAGATCTGCTGGAGTTTGTGTACAATACCAAAAACTGCTTTTTGCTCTTCGTAGGCGATACGGCACAGTTGCCTCCTGTGGGGAGCTTAGATAGTCCGGCATTGAATGAACAATACCTAAAAGATAAATTTGCCTTAACAATTTCGTCGGTTGAATTGAAAGAAGTGGTTAGGCAGGGAAAAAAATCGGGTATTTTGGCCAATGCTACCATGTTAAGGAACCAGATTGCTAAAAATCCTGAAAATCCATTGCCTAAGTTCCTGACAAAAAACTACACCGATATTTACAACATGGCGGGGGCACGTTTGGTAGAAGGACTGGAGTATGCTTACCGAAAATTCGGTATGGAAAATACCCTAGTGGTTTGCCGTTCCAATAAATCGGCCAATGTGTATAACCAGCAGATTAGAGCAAGGTTGCTGTACCGCGAAGAAGAATTAACAGGTGGTGATCAGATTATGGTGGTGCGCAATAATTATTTCTGGCTGCCTGAAAACGAGGATACTGCTTTTATTGCCAATGGAGATATGGCGAAAGTAATTCGTGTGAGGGGAGAAGAAGAACGTTATGGATTCCGTTTTGCCGATGCCACATTGGAGTTTATGGATTTCCCTGCTGCGGGGCAGATTAGCTGTAAAGTAATGTTGGATACTTTAAATTTAGAAAGTGCAAATCTTCCTTACGAACAAAATAAAAAGCTTTTTGACGGGCTTAATGAAGATTATGAGCATATTGCCAATAAACGGCAACGGATGCTGGCCATAAAAGCCGATCCTTTTTATAATGCGCTGCAAATTAAGTTTGCCTATGCAGTTACCTGCCATAAAGCGCAGGGTGGGCAGTGGGATGCTGTTTTTGCTGATCAGGGTTACCTGACTGAAGAAATGATTGATCTTGATTTTCTCCGCTGGTTATACACTGCTGTAACGCGAGCAAAAAAAGAGTTATATTTAGTCAATTTTGCGCCCCAGCTTTTCGCGAAGACAGCGCAGGAAGATTACTTTTAGGAGAAGATAACCACGAAGACACTAAGGCACAATTTTGTTCTCGTGCTATACAAATTAAATAAGTTAGCCATAAAGTTATTTCTTTGTGTTTTCGCGCCTTTGTGGTGCATAAGCAAGATGAGATAATCTTATGATCGAACATACTAACCGAATTATATATGAAATTTGCTTTTAGTCTTAAGAACAAGCTAAAAATAGCTTTCCTGCTTTTTTGCATCATGTGCTGCACTTTGCTGATCCGTTTTTTAGAGGATAAAAGTGTAGAGAAGATTAATGAATCTTTTATTTCAATGTACAATGACCGGCTGGTACCGGCAACAGACTTATATTTTATTGCTGAAAACCTATATCATAAAAATGAGATCCTTCAGGAAATAGTGTTGGGCAATAGTGCTGTTCATCCCTCAACTGGTATGGTGAAGATGAATAAACACAACCGTAAAATCGATTCGGTAATTAATAAATATGAACTTACTTTACTAGTAGATCAGGAGAAAAGTTTTTTAAATGACCTTAAAAAGGCGTTAACTGTTCAGCAAGGGTTAGAGGCTAAAATTTTGAACGTGGCTGGCACAGAGGGTAGGGCAATTTACGAGTCGATGGGTAGAAATGCCTCAAAACAGACTTTAGCTAAACTTTCGGCGCTCATTAAAATACAATCTAAAGTTGGGAATGAGCTGATTAAAGGATCAGAAATTTTTGTTTCAGGAACGAAGGTTTACTCCACTTTGCAGGTTATTTTAGCCATAGTTATCGGAATTATGATTGTGGCGATAGTTTCGGCTTCGAATGCAGTGAAAATTCAGAGCGAGAAGTTTAATTTGAATTAGATTTACCACAAAGTCACGAAGGCACAAAGCAACTCTTTTTATCTCAACTGGAGCGCGTAGGTCCTTCGACTCCGCTCAGGATGACAAAGCGAGTAAAGTAACTGATTGGAGATCTATCCAGTGTTATCTGTGTTTCTGTGGCTAGTAACAAGTTTCGTCATCTCGACCGTAGTGGAGAGATCTACCTCGAGACAGATTTCTCGGCTTCATTGCACTACGCTCGAAATGACGATCCTTTTGTAATTTAATTTTATTACTATTCAGCGTCTTCGTCTGTTAGTAACCTGATCGAATCGTCAGAAAGTACGATTAAACGCTCTTTATACAATGAGCCAATCGTTTTTTTGAAAGCGCTTTTACTGATTTGGAAACGATGATAAATATCTTCCGGGGAACTTTTGTCGCCCAGTTCAATCACGCCACCACTCTTTTTCAGCTCCCTTAACATCATCTCTTTCGAATCGAGAATATGGCCATAACCACTTGGTTGCAGGGTTAAATCGATCTTACCTTCTACACGGATTTTCTTGATCCAGCCTTTACGCATTTCGCCTGGTTGGATATTATCGAAAACCTCGTTATTGTAAAGCAAACCGATATAAGTATTGTTGATAATGGCGTTGAAACCAAGATCGGTTTCTTCTGTGATTAGTAAGCTTACTTCATCACCTTCTTCAAAATCGAAGCCATCTTCTTCAACAAAATCATATAGTTTAGAAGAAGCCAACAAGCGGTCGTTGCTTTCGTCTAAATACAGGTAAACCACATATTTATAGCCTTTTTGCATTGGCCTTTTTTGTTCGCGATCCGGAACATATACATCTTTATCAATACCGAGGTCCATAAAAACGCCATCATCACCATCGGAAACCACTTTTAAAAAGGCAAAATCGCCTACTTCCGCATAAGCTTTCTGGGTAGTTCCCGTTAGGCGGCCATCTTTCTGTACAAAAACAAAAACATTAATGTTATCGCCAATTTCTACACCATTCGGAACGTATTGGTAAGGCAGGATGACTAGTTTATCGCCGTCAGTTAAGTTTAATCCAGCTTCTGTTTTGCTTAAAATCCTTAACTCGTTGTATTTTCCTATTTCAATCATTTGTTTTGGGTTTAACCATTTTCTTCAATGGCTTTTGCTACAAAGGTAGCAATGTTTAGGCGCAAATTGGTTTTAAATGAATGGAGATAATTTTAGTTGTAGTAAACCATCTTTTGTAAGCCCTTCGACTCCGCTCAGGGTGACAAACTGTGGAAGATTTTTGCTGCTATCCGCGTTTATCTTTGGAGGGTCGTCATTGCGAGGCACGAAGCAATCTTAAAGCGCACGCAGGTAGCGATCGTTGTAAGATTGCTTCGTCGGCTGAAAAAGCCTTCTCGCAATGACGATCCTTCTTGGCCCATGCGCTATGGAGTGCAGCTACTTCAAATAGGAATGAAAAAAAATATATATTTTAGCAGCTTATCTAAAATTCAATCTATAATATGAACAAGCAGATTCCTCCATTTTTTTTAAGCGACGAATATTTTATTGATGAGAAAGTAAACTTTTTAAAGTTTGCGAACGAGTACAAAGTTTATAACGATCAGGGCACTCAGATCGGAATTATTAAACAGCGTATTTCTGGTTGGCACAAAGTTCTAACCTTATTGGTTGATAAGCGTATGATGCCTTTTAAATTAGAAATTACCGACACAAATGACCAGTTGCAGGCAACCATTACCAGAGGCTGGACATTCTGGATGTCGAAAATTCTTGTTACCGATCCGCTTGGTGTTGAAGTGGGGATTATTAAACAAAAATTTAAATTATTTAAACCAACTTTTACCATTTCGAGCCCAGCTTCTGGGGAGGAGATTGCAAAAATATCTGGCGATTGGAAAGCCTGGAATTTTACCATCACTAACAATGCAGGTGTCGAGATGGGCAAAATAAGCAAAAAATGGGCTGGTGCTTTGAAAGAGGTTTTTACAACAGCCGATAAATACAATGTTTCTATCGACCCCAGTTATGCAGAAAGTAATCAAAAAGTCGCTATTGTGGCCACTGCCATCACCATCGATATGGTTTTGAAGGAGAGTAAATAAATGGCTTAATTGTTTAAATGGTTAACCGTTGAATGAGAGAATGATTGAATGATAAAATGAGTCGATGATTGAACGTGGGGAAGGAATGATTTAATAAAAATCCCCAAACGTTCACTCACTCAAAATTCAATCATTCTCCAATTAATTATTTTCTCATTTAATCATTTCTTTGGGCTAAATTTGAAACCTACAATTTAAGGTATCTTCATTGATATGGAAAAAACCAAAGAAGCCAAAAAGCCGGGTATTTTCAGTTTACTTGGAAACTACAAAGGCTTAATTTTTATGTTAATCCTGTTTGCACTGCTCAGTAACGGTATCAACTTACTTTTACCAAAAATTATTGCCAGTGGTATCGATTCGTACACCAACAAAACTTTCAATCTTCAATCCATACTGCTTCAGTTTTCGCTGGCCATTGTTCTGGTTTTCATTTTTACTTATTTGCAGAGTATTGTGCAAACCTATGCTTCGGAACGAGTAGCAAGAGATTTAAGAACAAGGTTATCTGATCAGATTTCGAGACAAAGCCATGCCTACATTATTCAGGCTAACCCATCAAAACTGCTTACCAACCTTACTGCCGATGCCGATTCGATTAAAATGTTTGTTTCGCAGGCTATTGTATCTATCTGCTCGTCTATATTTTTAATTGTTGGCGCAAGCATCCTGCTCTTAATGATTAACTGGAAACTGGCACTTTGTATAATTGCGATTGTGCCAATTATTGGCGGCGCGTTTTTTTACGTGTTAAGTAAGGTTAAAGTGCTTTTCAAAAAGAGCAGGGAAGTGATCGACTGGTTAAATAAAGTAATCAGTGAAAGTATTTTAGGTTCGGCTCTGATACGGGTAATTAACTCTCAAACATTAGAATACCATAAATTTTTAGATGCAAATGCCAAAGCGAGAGATTTAGGGATATCCATCCTGCGAATGTTTGCAGCCTTAATTCCGGTTATTGTTTTTACAGCCAATTTATCAGGTTTGTGCATTTTAGTGCTTGGTGGTCATTTTGTAATTACCAACTCGATGACCCTGGGAGAGTTTACTGCTTTTAGCAGTTACCTCACACTCATTATATTTCCCATTTTGGTAATCGGCTTTATGAGCAATGTTATCGCACAGGCTACAGCATCTTATCAAAGAATAGAAAGTGTGCTCAATGCGGCAGAGATCAATCATCCCGGTACATTAACTTCACAGTTAAAGGGCGATGTAGAAGTGAAAGATATTACCATGAATTTCGGCCAGAAACCAATTTTAAAATCAGTTTCATTTTCGGCCAAAGCAGGTTCTAAAACGGCTATTATCGGGCCTACAGCTGCAGGGAAAACGCAATTGCTTTATATTTTAACAGGTTTGATTGATGCTGATTCGGGAGTGGTATTGTTTGATGGAGAAGAGATTAAACAATACAAGCAAGAGAATTTTCATCAACAGGTTGGTTTTGTATTTCAGGATAGCATCATGTTTAACATGAGCATTCGGGAAAATATTGCCTTTAGCGATACGGTTACAGACGAATCGTTGGCGAAGGCCATTGCTACTGCCGAACTTAAGGATTTTGTAGATGCTTTGCCCGACCAGTTAAATACGATTGTTTCAGAACGGGGGAACAGTCTTTCGGGTGGACAAAAACAGCGGATTATGTTAGCAAGAGCCTTGGCTGTAAATCCTAAGATTTTATTACTGGATGATTTTACTGCACGTGTTGATACCAATACCGAGAAAAGGATTTTGGCGAATATCCAGCAGAATTATCCGGGCTTAACTTTACTTTCTATTACCCAAAAAATAGCTTCTGTTGAACATTACGACAAAGTGATCTTGCTGATGCAGGGCGAAATCATTGCAGAAGGAACCCATCAGGAATTGTTGAAAAGCAGTCCTGAGTATGTTCAGATTTACAATTCACAACAGAGCACCAGTAATTATGAACTACAATCTTAACCAGCTAAGTGCCAGGCAGGAAAAGCAATCGACTTACAAAGCACTGAAAAGCCTGCTTAAACTCATTTCAGCCGAACGTAAAAACCTTTGGTTGGCGCTGATTGCCATTTTAGTAAATTCAGGTTTATTGCTTTTAGGACCGTTATTGATTGGACATACGGTTGATACCTATATTCGCACCAAACAATTTCATGGTGTACTTTTTTTTGGCGGCATCTTGCTGGTGATGTACATGATGGCCATGGTTACGGGTTACATCCAAACCAGGTTAATGGGCGGAATAGGCCAGCGGATGTTATACACTTTACGCAATTCCATTTTTAATAAATTACAGGAATTGCCCGTTTCGTTTTTTAACCAGAACAAAGCGGGCGATCTGATTTCGAGGGTGAATAATGATACAGATAAACTGAATCAGTTTTTTTCGCAATCGCTAATGCAGTTTATCGGTAGTATTGTAACCATGATTGGTGCCGGTATTTTCCTGCTTTCGATTAATCCTGAACTTGGTGCGGCAACACTTTCGCCAGCGGTGGTGATCGTTCTTTTTACAGTGGCTTTATCACCCTGGGTAAAAGGAAAAAATGCTAAAAATTTAAAAAGTGTTGGCGGAATGAGCGCTGAAATACAGGAAAGCCTGAACAACTTTAAAGTAATTATCGCCTTTAACCGCAGGGATTATTTTAGGAAACGTTTTAACGAAGCCAATACCGAAAATTATAAAACAGCGATTGGTGCTGGTTTAGCCAACAACATTTTTGTTCCTATTTACGGGCTATTATCGAGTATTGCGCAATTAATTACCTTACTATTTGGTATTTATTTAATTTCTAAGGGCAATTTTACCCTGGGTTTATTGGTGAGTTATATTTCTTACACCACTAATTTTTATAATCCGCTGAGGCAGCTTGCGGCTCTTTGGACTAGTTTCCAGGTCGCTATGGCTGGTTGGGACAGGATATCGCAAATCCTTTCGTTAGAGAGCGACTTACAACAGGTTAAATCCGACGAAAATATTACTTCTGATGCTTTGCTTGAGTTTAAAAATGTTCATTTTTCTTATGATGATAGCAAAGAAATCCTGCATAATATCAATTTAAGATTCGAAAAGGGTAAAACTTATGCTTTAATTGGACCAACCGGAGGTGGAAAAACCACAACTGCTTCATTAATTTCGCGATTATACGATGCTACAAAAGGTACCATTTTATTAAATGGTAAGGATATCAGGTCATTTTCTGCAGAAGAACGAACACAAAAAATCGGTTTTATATTGCAAGAGCCATTTTTATTTACGGGAACTGTAAAAGAGAATATTTTGTATGGTAATAGTCAATATAAAGAAGTGAGTGATGAAAAGCTGGAGAGAATAATTGAAGAAGCTAACCTGAATGCACTTTTAGCCATATTTGATGAAGGGCTAAATACGCAGATTACTTCAGGATCAGACAGTATCAGTTTGGGCCAGAAACAGCTGATTGCTTTTATGCGTGCGGTGCTAAGAAATCCTGAATTATTGATTCTTGATGAAGCTACAGCAAATATCGATACGATAACCGAACAACTTTTGGGCAGTATTTTAAATAAGCTTTCTAAAGAAACAACATTGGTAATTATAGCCCACCGTTTAAATACGATCGAAAATGCTGATGAAATTTATTTCGTAAATGAAGGGGAGGTGCAAAAGGCCGGAACGCTGAACGATGCATTAAATATGTTACTAAAAGGCAAGCGGGTAAGTTAATATCTTTACGTATAGACCTCGCAGGTTTTTAAAACCTGCGAGGTCTGATCAAATAATTAATACAAATGAAAAAATATTTCTTCTCTCTGGCTTTTTTGGCCTTAGGCTTAGCTTCTTTTGCACAAAGTGCTGAACAAAACATTTTTGTTCAGGATAGTTTAAAATTGATTTCTGCACAGTTTAAGTTTACGGAAGGTGCTTCGGTTGATAAACAAGGAAATGTTTTTTTTACTGATCAGCCCAACGATAAAATCTGGAAATATGATATTAATGGCAAACTGAGCCTATACATGGATAAATCAGGTAGGGCAAATGGAACTTATTTTGATAAGAAAGGGAACTTAATTGTATGTGCCGACGAAAATAACCAGATCTGGTCTATTGATAAAAACAAGAAAATAAAAGTACTCTTCAGTGATTATGAAGGAAAAAAAGTAAATGGTCCAAACGATATCTGGTTGGATGCTAAAGGAGGTATATATTTTACCGACCCTTATTACCAACGTGATTACTGGACAAGGAAATCGCCCGAAATTCAGGGCCAAAAGGTGTATTATCTGCCGAAAGAAAAAAAAGAAGCAATCATTGTCGCTGATGATGTAATTAAGCCTAATGGTATTGTGGGTACGCCAGATGGTAAATTCCTGTACATTGCCGATATGGGGAACAATAAGACCTACCGTTATGCCATTGGCGCAGATGCTAAATTATCTGACAGACAGTTGATTGTTAACCAGCATTCTGACGGGATGACTTTAGATAACAAAGGAAATATCTATCTAACCGGAAAAGGAGTGGATATTTACAAACCTACAGGCGAAAAAATTGCTCATATTAATGTACCTGAAGAGTGGTGTGGTAACATTTGTTTCGGAGGAAAAGATAAAAATCTGCTATTTATTACGGCCTCAAAATCGTTGTATGTTATTCCGACTAGTGTAAGAGGAGTAGAGTAATATTTTATTAAGGCCGTTTAACTTGTATAAAGCCCAGATAATAACGATGAACTGAGCTGAAAAAAAAATCTGTTCACTTTATTCAACCCCTAAAAATATAAATCCCATTAAGTAGTTTTGAGATTCCTACTTATAGGGATAGACGACTATGAAAAAGCCCTCTCAGGATTGAAGGGCTTTTCTACTTTTTTATCCATATCATTCTCATTCTGAACGTAGTGAAAAATGTTTATTATGCTTTATATAGTCCGTAATAATAAATCGCCATTTAGTAACCCTTGTGATAGAACCTTCGGTTTTGTTACCATTGACAGACCTTTCGGAGAGATTTATTTCTACTGTCATTAATGTTGATTTACATAAATTATCCTTCAAGGCGACAGATTATTGAGTCGGATCATTTTCACCTCTAAATTGTATAGGTCCTGTTACAATTAATCTAACATGAAATAATTTTTTAAATTAGCATATATCAAAAAAACCTGATAAGCTTATGGAAAATCTAAAAGAAGAAACCAAAATCAAAGCTTTCCTCACCAGGATAAAAACAGAGTGGCCAGGAGTGGTAGAACGCTTTGAGTTTAAAACAGGAAGTGTAATTTACGTTCATTTAAAGGAAGGCATATCGAGTATGGATTTTCTTGGTAAACTTTCCAGACAGGTAGAACGTTTTGTAGATTTCAGTATGCCAATTATCTTGTATCATATTGAAAGTGATGGCATGAATTTAAGGTCACATCCGATAAATTGGTACTCGCCCATTACACAGAGAAAAACTTTTTAATGCGTACAAACCTATTCGGTTAACACCTTAAACTGTAAAATGGCAGCCATAATCTTTGCCATTGTAATCTTTTTTTGCATAATTAACAATTTTGTTGGTCAGTAATTTGGGTTTTTGGGTTTTAATCCTATTTTTGGTTTTAATTTAAAACATCCAGTATAATGAAAAACGGAACAGTAAAATTTTTTAACTCAGAAAAAGGCTTTGGCTTTATCAAAGAAGAAAGCGGATCTGAGATTTTTGTGCATGCATCAGGCCTGATTGACGAAATCAGAGAAAATGATACAGTTGAATATGAAGTTCAAGAAGGCAAAAAAGGCCTTAATGCAGTGAAAGTAAGAGTTGTTTAATTCTTCCCCAAAAGATTTTGAGCAGGATTTAGTCCTGCTTTTTTTTTATCCAAAATTCGGTATCAACTATTTAATTCATTGATTTATTTATGGAACAAAATGTCTAAAAAATTTCTTTCTCATTTCTAGCCAATTACCTTTTTAAAGTATTTTAACCACATTTTACATACTTGTTTTGTGGATTGGATTTTTATTTTTGCTATGGTCGATCTATCCGGCCCGAACCAAACAAATTAAATTTTTTGCAACTCTCTATTTTTTCAATTCAGGAACCTGTTACCAGCAACAAACCCTTAGATCGTGGCACCTTTATGGCTGCGGCACAATTTGTAACGGCACTTAACTTTGCTGACGAATTTGAGCTTTTAAGTTTATCGGCTATAAACACTCAGCCGGGCAATGCCAAAAAAGGCGGGTTGGTATTTGTACGTAATGGCAAACTGAAAATGTATCCTGAAATTTATGATCATTTAGCACTGATATCAATATCTTCTATCTGTGCAGGAAGTATTTATTTCCATGGCCGTGATAAAATTGAGGAAGAAATTATAAACCTCCCTTATAGTGATGGCCTTTTAAATCTGAAGGGTGCGGAAGATGATTATATGTCTTTTAAACGTTTGTGCAGCCCTGTATCGCGATTTTTTTTGCTACAGGCTAAGAAAGTGCAATGGTCTGCAATCCTATCTGCCTTTCGGTTTTTTATGATGGAAGGCATTTGGGATGTGGTTAATTTTGTTGCCCATGCGCTCCACCAGGCTGATGCCGATGTACTTGCCTGTGCAAAATTATTAGAAAATATGCAAAAAGAAAAATGGTATCAAGGTTTTTATCAGTCGCTTCAGAATTTTAGAGCCTCACGTTATCCTTTAAGTAAAGCTGGCTTAGCATCAGAATTGCCAGAGATGTTTTAAATTATTTCAGATAATTTTCTAATAAAGCACTTATGTCCTCTCCAAGCGCTCTATTGCCCATATTGTTGAGTTTTTGTTGAGAAGAATTGTGCTTTTCAATATAGGTAGCCTCTGTTTTATTAAATTTAAGATAACCCTGTTCAAAATAACGTTCTTCAATTTCGGTAGAAGAATCCAACGATCTGAACCATAATTTAATTAACGACCCTGTAATTTTATCAAAGTATAGCCAGTGGTAAATCGCCTCTGCATCTGCACCATCAGGCAGGCCAAGACGCTGAATTTCCACAATAGCAGTATCAGAATTTTGGAAAAAGTATAAAATCTTGTATTTAGACGACATGCGGCAAAAATAGAACTTAATTTTTTATCGCAAAAAAGATTTTGCTGTTTAGATTTAATATTATTGAATTTGTGCTGCTCAGGTTCTGTAACCGCTCGTTGGTCAGGATCTATGATCTTGACCTTTGACCTCCGGATTTGTAATCCGGTGTATAGGTCCAAAGCATTGCTGCAAGAATTTGAAATCCTGTTCAGCTTAAAGATTCTTCACTGCGCTCAGAATGACATATCGGTAGGATTGAAATCCAGATTAACTCTGCTCGTTGGTCAGGATCTGTGATCTTGACCCTTGTTCTGCGGATTTGTAATCCGTGTATAGTAAGCATTGCTGCAAGAATTTGAAATCCTGTTTAACTTAAAGATTCTTCACTGTGTTCAGAATGACATATCGTTAGAGGATTGAAATCCAGATTAACTCTGCTCGTTGGTCAGGATCTGTGATCTTGACCCTTGTTCTGCGGATTTGTAATCCGCATTTTGATCTATATGTGCTTGAGGATTGTAAATTCTTGGTTCTTTAGTCGGGATTACAAATCCCGACTAACAAGGTATAAATATTAATGTTTCTCGCCTTTGATCACCTTAAATAAATGCAGAACCTGTGGGAATAGGGCATCCATGCTTTCTTCTACACCACTTTTTGAACCTGGGAAGGTAAGCACCAGTGTTTCTCCTATAAAGCCTGCCACACCACGCGAAAGCATGGCATAAGGCATACGCTCCTGTCCGTAACGACGAGCTGTTTCCATGATCCCTTCGATATTCCTGTCTATTAAAGGTGCAATAGCTTCGGGAGTTACATCGCGGGGTGAAAGTCCCGTTCCTCCCGTGAAAATGATTAAATGATAGCCATCTTTGCTCAATTCGCTGGCTTTATCGCGGATGATATTCATTTCGTCTGGTACGATTTCATATTTCTCTGCATTGATATCCCATTGAGTGAGCCTTGAAATAATGGCTTTGCCAGAACTATCCTGTGCTTTGTTTTCAAAAATAGAATCTGAGCAGACCACAACAGCAGCTTTTAGTTCAGGAAATCTGGCATTTTTAAGGTCAGATTTTCCTCCCGATTTTTTTAAAAGCTTAATGTTTTCTATTTCAACACCTTTATCAATGGGTTTTAGCATATCGTACATGGTTAAAGCCGTAACCGAGGCGCCATGCATGGCTTCAACTTCTACACCTGTTTTATAAATAGTATGTACTTCAACCGTAATAATAATGGTTAAACCCACAATTTCATAGGTAATGGCGGTATATTCAATCGGAAGAGGGTGACAATCCGGAATTACATCACTCGTTTTTTTTACCCCGAATAAGCCGGCTGCACGGGCGAATTCGAATACATCGCCTTTGGGGATTTTGCGCTGTTCAATGGCATCAATAGTTTCCTGCTTCGATACTTTTACCGTAGCGGTCGCAATAGCAATCCTTAAAGTGTTGGATTTTTTTGTGATGTTTACCATGTTAAATATTTTCTTTCCACTGATGGGTTTCGTCTTCGAATATTTCTTTTCCCCAGATCGGTAATTCCGCTTTTAACCGGTCTACCACTTCACTACAGGCCGCCATTGCCGGTTTACGATGTGCTGACGAAGTGAAAACAAAAAGGCAGATTTCGCCTGTTTTAACTGTGCCTAAGCTGTGATAAATATGCATGCAATGGAGTGGATATTTTTCGAAGATTTCCTCCCTGATCTGATGCATCTTTTCGAGGGCAAGGTCTTCGTAGGCGGTATAGGCTATCGCTGCAACACATTTACCGTCAATTTCATCTTTTCTTACCTGGCCCATAAAAATACTATGACCACCAATAGCTGTTTTGCTGTTGTGTTTAGCAATACTGTCGGCTATAAAAGCAGGTTCGATTGGGCCATCTACAAATATGTTTGTTATCTTTTTTTCGCTCATGTCAGGGTTTGAGAAAATGATCTCTCCATTTTACAATACCACCTTTTAAACTGTATATTTTTTTTGCATCGCCATATTTTTCCTGCATGGCCTCTGCTGCAGCTACACTTCTAATACCGTGCTGGCAGATTAAAACGACATGTTTTTGGTAAAACTCTTTATTCATAAAAGCACCAAACTCCGACATCGGTACTTGTGTAAAGATCTGTTTATCCAAAATTGGTACTTCGTGCCTTTCACGCACATCGATTAAAATTGTCGATTCTAACTGCTGAAGTTTCACCAGTTCGCTGGCATCAATTTCTATATATCCCTGTGGTCCTTCGCTGGTATCCTGATAATCCATATTTAAAAATTCATCAACAGTTTTGGGAAGGATATAACCGCCTCCGTGGCTAATATTGATGGTATATTGTTCTTGTGTAAGTAAGTTGTAACTTAAAATTTTATTGGTTAACGGTTTCCCGATTCCGGCAATTAGTTTAATGGTTTCTGCGGCTGCCATAGTACCCAATATGCCGGGTAGTACACCTAAAACCCCATTTTCAGCACAATTGCTTACTTCTCCTTTTTCGGGCGGAATGGGGAAAAGATCACGGTAATTGGTACTGGCTGCTAGATGATCGGGGGTGTTAAATATGGCCAGTTGACCTTCAAAGCTGGAAACTGCCGCAAATATAAGTGGTTTGTTCAATAGCGCACAGGCATCATTAATCAGGTATCTGGATTCGAAATTGTCTGTACCATCTAATATGTAATCGTATCTGGATAGAATATCGAGGATGTTATTTTTCTGCAAACGGATGGGGTGACGGATGATCCCGATCTGAGTATTCATTTCCTGCAGGCGTTTTGCCGCAACCTCTACTTTCAGCTTTCCGATATCGGCCGTAGTAAAAAGAATCTGTCTATGTAAATTAGATAATGAAATGGTATCATCATCAACAATTCCAATGTGGCCAATGCCGGCAGCAGCCAGGTATTGTAACGCAGGACAGCCTAAGCCACCAACGCCAATAACAAGAACTTTAGCCCTTAAAAGCTTTTGTTGTGCTTCCTCCCCAAATCCTTTAAGGATAATCTGTCTGTTGTAACGCTCTGCACTCATGTTTTTAACCCCCTGAAAATGGTGGCATTATGGCTATTGTAGCCTGGTTTGTAATTTGGGTATTCTGTTGAACAATATTTTTGTTCAGGGCAAGCTTGTATTTTATGCCTTTCAAGGCTGGAAAACGATCTTCGAGGTATTGTTTAAAGGCATCGGTATCAGCAATGCCATCAACTTCAATTTTTTGATTATTAATGAATTCGGTAATTTGACCGAAACTGATGATTTCAATTTCCATGCTGCTAATTTACCTGTAAGATGCTGATTTTACTTAATCCTTTTACAAATCTTCTTCCTGTTGCGAAATCACTGGGCGTAATAACGGCTATATCTCCTTTTTCAGCCTTTGCAGGATTAGCTTCATAACCTGTTAAAACCATCAGTTGATTTCCTGTAGGTGAATTAAAAATTTCGTTCCACGAGTAGACTACTTTATAGTTATCAGTTGCAGTAAAAACGAGATAATATTCGCTCAGTGTTTTTGGAGAAGCAACATCTATTTCTACTTTAGCCAAGATATCTTTCAAAAGTACACCTTTAATGTTTTTTATACTACTTTTTCGCTGCATCAAGTGGTTGAAAATCGTCATACTATCCAGATTAACGGATTTATAAGTACTTAAATTGTCTAAAGTAACTGTTAATGGAGCTTTAATCTTTCCTTCGATTGTAAATTGCTTGCTCTCTTGTGCATTTACAGCAAAACTTAAAAATAATAAGCCGATGATCAGGAATTTCATATTATGCATGCGTAAAGAGTAATTTATAGGCGGCAAGTGCCAATACACAGGCCAGGACATTTTTTAAAACAGTTTGTGGAAATTTTAGCGCACCAAAATAAGCTCCACAAAGGCCACCAACGAAAGCTACGCCAACATAAGTGAGCATGTGGCTATTAAATTCGATGCCTTTAATGAGCTGACCACCTAAGCCAGCAACCGAATTAACAAAGATGAATGCTGCGCTAATGGCTGCGGTTTGTTTTTGATCTGTCCATTTTAAAAGCAATAGGATAGGGGAAAGGATAATCCCACCACCGATACCAATCATGCCCGAAAGTAAGCCGATAATGCCACCAATGGCAAGCGATAGCGGAATGTTGGATGGTTTTAAGTCTTTTGAATCGGTATTTTTAAAGAAGAAAAAACGGAAGACCGGGATGAGTAATAGCAGTCCTAAAATCCTTTTATAAATGGAACTTTCGATCATCATCATACCGCCCACAAAAGAGAGTGGGATAGAAGCAAGTGCAAAAGGCCAGAAGGTTTTCCACTTAAAATGACCACCACGGTAAAACTGGATAAATGAAGTGGAAGAAACAAATAGATTTAATAATAATGCTGTTGGCTTCATAATGGCTGGCGAAATGGCAAAAATAGCCATCAGCGCAAGGTAGCCGCTTGCCCCGCCATGCCCGACTGAAGCATATAAAAAAGCAACAATAAAAAGTAAACAATAAAAGAGGATGAAGCTTTCTTGCATGGTTTAGCCAGGTAAAATCATTACAGTTAGAATGTCGCCTTGTTTAAAATGGTCTTTTGTTTCATCCAGGCAGATCAGGCAATTGGCCTGTGCGAAAGAGCTTAACCGGTAAGATTCCTGTGCGCTGAGAGGTGTAACCTTCCCGTTTTCATATTTGCCTTTCAGGAAATGTGTAAGCTCTGCAGCTTTGGAATACGCATGGGTGAGTTTTGCCTGGACCTCAATTACACTATTACTTTTATGAGATAATGCTTTAATAGCTGGCAGCACATAATTATAGTAACAACTCAATACAGAGGAAGGGTTACCCGGAAGTCCGAATATTAATTTTTGATCTTTTGTGCCAAAAAATAAAGGTTTACCAGGTTTCTGTTTCACCTTATGGAAAACCTGTTTGACACCACAAGATGAAGCGGCTTCTATTACAAAATCATAATCGCCTACACTTACACCTCCGGTAAGTAGCACAACATCACTGATTTCTACTGCTTTTTGTAATATGTTTTTAAGGATTTCCAGATCATCATCTGCTTCGTAAACAACAATCTGTTCAATGCCTTCATGTTTTAAAGCAGCAGAAAGCGAGTAAGAATTCGATTCGTACACCTGTCCAAATTCGAGGGCTTTTCCCGGTTGCTGTAATTCTTTCCCCGTTACAATAACCGAAATCTTTGGCATGGGGTAAACACTAACTTCGTTAACACCAATCCCGGCCAGAAAGCCAATAGCAGCAGGACTAAGCAGATTTCCACGTTCCATCGCCAATGCGCCAGCCGTAATTTCTGAACCTTTATCCCGTACATTTAAGCCAATCTTTAAATTGGGATCTTGCAAAGTGATTTTCCCATCTGTACGTGTGGTTTTTTCCTGCATCACCACAGTATCGGCACCTTTAGGTAGTGGAGCTCCCGTAAATATCCTGCTGGTTTCGCCGTTTTGGATGGTCATAGTGGTTGCTGCTCCAGCCGCCATTTCGCCGATTAAGGTAAGTTCTTTTTCGTGATCTGAGAACTTAATTGCATAGCCATCCATTGATGACTGGCTAAATGCAGGAATATCGTATTTCGCATAAATATCGGCTGCAAGAATGTGTCCGGATGCCTTAGCCAAATCAATAGAAATGGGGTTTAATGCCGTGATGTGTTGAGAAATGAGATCTTTTGCTTCTTTAACGCTGATCATGAAAATTTATCCTCCAATGGTAATCATACTTCTGTTTTGAATGGTCGTGGCATCAATTTTTTCAAAATCGCTTACCAATTGCCCACCCAATGCTTTCTTTTTGCTCCATATCGCCGATTGAATTAGTGGAAGCACGTCTTCATTTTTCCGCAATGCGGTAAGCAGATCGGTTTCACTATCCGAAAAAAGGCAGTTTTTGAGTTTGCCATCTGCAGTTAAGCGCATGCGGTTACAGGTATCGCAAAAAGGATTGGTCATGGTGCTGATAATGGCAAAGGAACCTTCGTGACCGGGGATCATGAAACTTTTCGCTGTATCGTGTGGTTCTCCTTTAACAGGTAATATTGTGAAATCTTTTTCAACCACCGATAGGATTTCATCTAAAGAAAACATTTTATTGCTTGTCCATTTGTTACCACTAAAAGGCATAAACTCAATAAACCTGATCTGGATGGGATTATGTTTGGTCCAACTGATGAAATCGGTTATCTCGTTGTCATTGAGCCCCTTCATCACCACCATGTTTACTTTTACCTTTATTTTATGCTGCAAAAGCAGTTCGATATTGCTGCGTACCTGATGGAAAACATCCCGTCGGGTGATCATAAAGAATTTTTCTGGCTGAAGCGTATCTAAGCTGATGTTAATGGATTTAATACCTGCCTCTTGTAATACAGGCAACATTTCTGCAATGCGGGTACCATTTGTAGTAATAACGAGCTCAACTGGAAGTTTACCCAATGCAGCAATAATTTGTGCTGCATCTTTTCTCACCAAAGGCTCTCCACCGGTAAGCCTGATTTTTTTTACGCCATTGGCTACAAAAACTTCTGCAAGCTTAATAATTTCGTCTGTTTGCATAAGCCGGGAGGCAGGGGTGAAGTCGTATTCTTCTTCTGGCATGCAATAAAAGCAGCGAAAGTTGCAGTTATCGGTAAGCGATATCCGCAAGTAATCGTGTATTCTTCCAAAAGAATCTGCTATCATTGCTAGTTAATTAAATTATTGTAATCTGTTTCTGCATTAATATCAATTCCTCCGTGTTCGAAAACTACTGTTATCATATCCTTTGGATACTTTCCCTTCATTTGCTTTTTGATAGAGAATTAATGCAATAGAGGATGCAATTTAATGATAATCTATTACAAAATGTGCAAAAGAAAGCCATAAGATATGCTTTAATGCAGCAGTTCCTATTATTTGTACAGTCAAATGTTGCCACTGACTGATCAAGTTATTATCTCGGGGAACGAGATTAAGTATTAGATAATAATCTGACACCACAAGAATATGGTATCAATAATAATTACCAGAAACTTCAATGTAGGCTTAAAAAGGATCGGAATGAAAGATTTCAAGATTGATACAGCGCAAACCAATACTGTTAAAGAGTTCGGTAATTTCTTTTGTCCAATCTCTTGGCGAATCTACCCTGAGAATTTTATCAGAATCCCATAAATCAATATTCCATTTAATTTCTTTGAACTGGCTGTTCAGCAATGGGCTGATTACGTTTAACTCGTTATCCGAGGATACATTTGTTTTGAAAACGGCTATCATATAGAAAAGTTTTTAGGTTTGTTATCAGGAGTAGACGTACAACCCTAATAATTACTTTAAATAGAAGTGATTTTTTTAATTTTTTTATTTAGCTCAATTAATTAAACGATCATTTCTAAGAACATAAAATAATTTGAAAGGATCTTTCTCTTCGTACGACTAACAGTTTAAACATTATATTTATATAAGATATTACCAAACATGCAAAACGAAACGGACAAAGGCCTTACAGCCAAAAGTCTTCACTCAGATCCGATTAGCTGGGTAGAAAAATATGCCGATTATCTCTATGGTTTTGCGATGTCGAGATTAAGAGATGAGGATGTGGCCAAAGATCTGGTGCAAGACACCTTTTTGGCGGGATTGCAGCGTTTAGACCGTTTTGAAGGAAATAGTGAGGAAAAAACATGGTTAACAGCCATCCTTAAAAATAAGATTGCTGATTTTTACCGAAAACAATCTGCTAACGGGCTAAGAGATTTGAAGCTAACAGATGCCGAAGGCGAGCTGCGGGAATCCTTTGACACCGAATCCGGGCACTGGAATGAAAAATACCGTCCACAGGCCTTCGGTTTGGAGGTAGGTAATCCTTTGCTGGTGAAAGAGTTGGGTGGTATATTAAACGAATGTCTGGCCAAACTCCCCGGATTATGGTTTTCGGTATTCTCGATGAAACATATGGACGATCTGACTTCAGAAATGATCTGTACCGAACTTAAACTTACTGCTGCTAATTTCTGGGTAATTATGCACCGCACAAAACTTAACCTGAGGGCATGCCTTCAAAAAAACTGGAACTGATATGACGAGCGCACTAAAAAATATAATCTATAACTGTAAACAGGCTACTTTTCTGATCGAAAAAAGAATCGCCGGGAAAATTACAGCTGCAGAAACGCTACAATTGCATGTACATTTGAGAGGTTGTTCGGTATGCAAAATTTATCAGCAGCAGAGTATATTGATTAATAAGGTGTTTGTAGGCTTTGAAAACAGCGATTTTAAACTTGATGAGACCTTTAAAAAAACATTAAAAGATAAGATTGAAAAAGAAATGAATAAAAATTAATTTTCTTGTAAGGTTATGGTTATTGCTTCGACTAAGGGATAAACAAAACGCATAAAAAACATGAAAAATCAAATTTTAAAATCAGCAGGAAAATTGTTTATGGCCGCTTTAGTTGTGGCTAGCCTTTCGTTACCAGGTTTTGCTTCGGTTAACAGTCGCTTACAGGAAAAGATGTCTAAAATGAAACAAGACAAAATGGAGAAGAAAAAAATGGATAAAATGGGGAAGAACAAGATGGACAAAATGAAAGCCGATACGATGAAAAAAGCCAAAATGGAGAAATCTAAAATGGCTAAAGGAAAAATGTCGAAAAGTAAAATGTAAAAACAAAAGGCAGGGAAGTTTGCTCCCTGCCTTTTGTTAAATAAATATAAAATGAAAAGAGTTATACTATTTGTTACCTTAATTGTAGCGTTATCCTTTCAGGTAAAGGCACAAAAAGGATTAAAAGAAGGGGATAAAGCCCCGATGTTTAGTGGAATAGATCAAAACGGTAAAAACGTGAGTTTGAAAAGTGCACTTAAAGCACACCGTTCTGTGGTACTGTTTTTTTATCGCGGACAATGGTGCCCTTATTGTAATAAACACATTAAAGAGCTTCAGGATTCTCTAAGCTTATTAAGTGGAAAAGATGCTTATGTGATCGGAGTTACGCCTGAAACGAAAGAAAACATTGATAAAACAATCAAAAAAACCAGCGCTGGCTTTTCTATTCTCCAGGATAAAGACGACGCGATTATGAAAGCCTACAACGTTAATTTTATGATGGATGAAGCTACCTTTACCAAATATAAAGGCTATGGGATAAATTTAGAGGATAATAACGGTAATGCACGTCATACTTTACCCGTTCCTGCAACCTATATTATCGATCGTTCTGGTAAAATTAAATATGTTCATTTCGATCCCAACTATCAAAAAAGAGCTTCGGTAAAACTTTTGCTTTCCAAACTTTAGGTAGTGTATAACATATTTTTTATTGTTACGAGACTGCATTTTAAGCAAAATTTAAATGATTAATGGGCTACATCCATTTTAGTCTGGAAATGGAAGGGGCGTAATTCGTGGTGGGCTGCAGCCCTAAAAATGAAATGCTGTTTTAGCCATTTAGCCCCGGGTGAAGTGTTACCCTGCAGGCTGAGGTACGAGGCCGAAGCGTAAAAGCGTAACACGGGACACAAGTTTGTTTGATGCAGTGGCCCTGCGCTCCGAAAAGAAAAGCTGCTTTATAAAGAAAATTAGCCGGATGAATAATAGGAATAATTTTTTTATTTATTTGGAAATGGAAGGGCAGTAATTCTTGGCAGACTGCAGCCCTGCTTTTGGTACAAGCCCCGATGAAGAATCGGGCGCTTTCCCCGTCAATCAGGTTTATGGTGAACGTTTTGCACCTCGCAATCAAAACTGAAATGTTGTTTAGCCATTTTGCCTCTGGTGAAGTGTTACCCAATGTCATTAAGTTTAGTCATACGGCACAAGCGAAAATAATTAACCACAGATAGAAAGGATACAAACAGATATGAAAATCCGTGTGTATCTGTGGTTAAAAGCTCTTATCTTAATGACATTGAGTGATAAATTTGGGTTATTGGTTTGTTTAATAAGTTGAACGACACGGTTTTAATGAATGTATAATAATCTCATTAAATTACCTCCGTTCCCCAATCTGCTGCCGCCACATGGAATAATACAAGCCTTTCTTTTCGAGAAGTTCTAAGTGGCTGCCCGTTTCAGATACCTTTCCTTTTTCCAGCACATAGATTTTATCGGCATGCATAATGGTCGATAGTCTGTGGGCAATGAGGATGGTCATTTGCTCTCTTCTATCAGAGATTTCGCGAATGGTTGCCGATATTTCTTCTTCGGTAAGCGAATCTAGTGCCGAGGTAGCCTCATCAAAGATCAACAACCTTGGTTTTCTCAATAAGGCCCTTGCGATAGAGATCCGCTGTTTTTCGCCCCCAGATAACTTCATCCCATTTTCACCCAATACGGTATCAATTCCATGTGCAGCTTTGGCAATAAGTGCTGTAGCTGAGGCCTTTCGTAATGCTTCCACGATCTCTTCTTCGCTTGCTGTAGGATTAACAAAACGCATGTTTTCCCTAATTGAACCTGCATAAAGCTGGGTATCCTGTGTAACGAAACCGATCTGTCTCCTTAATGGATTGTAACGTATGCGTTTGGAACTTGTTTCGTTGAAGAGGATTTCACCATCAACCGGAAGGTAGAGTCCTACTAATAATTTAACAAGGGTAGATTTACCAGAACCCGAAGGGCCTACAAATGCCACAGTCTCACCATTTTGGATTTCGAAGGAAATATCATCAATAGCATTGTAACCAGCAGTTTTATGTCTGAAAACTACATTTTTGAATTCGAGCCTGTTAAGTGCATCAAGCTCTACGGCATTATCCGGACGGGTTTCTATCGGTTTTTGCATCAGGTTGTCGAATGTTTTAAGCGAGGCATCTGCTTCCCTGTACAAAATGATCATGTTGCCCAGATCCTGAAGCGGCGTAAAGATTGCTGTGGAGATAAATTGCATTGCAATCAGTTCTCCTGTACTCAATATTTTTCTGAAAATCAGCCATAACAGGATAAAAAGCACCGATTGTTTTAGCAAGTTGAGCAGATTGCCCTGTAAAAAAGAGAGCGTGCTCACTTTCCGGGCTTTTAGCATTTCGAGATCAAAAATTTTCAGGGTCTGTACATTCAACCTTCTGATCTCGGCAAAGGTTAGGCCTAAACTTTTTACCAATTCAATGTTGCGCAGGCTTTCGGTAATTACGCCGGCCTGTTTATCAGCCTGTCGGTTAATAGACCTTTGGATAGCTTTTATTTTTTTAGAGAGCAGGCCGGTTAGAGAGCCCAGTACCAATACCCCAATAAAAAATATAGGTACCAAAAGCCAGTTCTTGTTCAGGCTGTACCACAATAAGAAACCAATTCCCACTAGCGATGAAAAAAGGATATTGATAAATGCATTGATAAAACGTTCTGCATCTGTTTTTACTTTTTGAAGTACCGACAACGTTGTCCCGCTGCGGCTTTCTTCAAATTCCTGAAACGAGAGGCGGAGCGTTTGTTTGAGGCCATCATTAAAAATATTCATGCCAAAACGAGCCACAGCCTTCCTTGTCGTAAATTCCTGTATGGAGCGGCAAAGCCTGGCCACCAATGCAATGGCTAGTGCAATGAGCAGCCAGTAGAAAACTTCACTAATAAGCTGGTGTTCGCTTAAATGATGTTTGTTGGTAGAATAATCGTCTATAATCTTTCCAAAGATAATGGGATCGAGCAGGCTTAAAAGCTGTGCTGCAGCGGCCAGTAACAGCGATAGTATAATGAGATTCCGGTGCGGCCTCAGGTATTTTAAAAGTATTTTCATCTTTAGCAGGAATACAGATAGGGTTGGGCAATTAATAAACGTTAATGGCTTACAATAGTTTCAGTAAGATCAGCTTTAGGATACTGTTTTCTCTCCGGAATAAATTAAATTTGTAAAAATTTCAGCTAGCAGCAGATGGTAAATTGAAGGTAGAAACTATTGAGGTTAAGCTAGCAGATATTTCTGGTCTTTGGAACCTTGAGGTTGCAGACGGTAAACGTTTAGTGGTAATGATATAGGAACAAAATAGTTATGAACGATCTTGGATTTTTAAGATGATGATAAGCCTGGAAGGGTTGTCAGCAATGACGACTTTTCTTTGGATCTCCTATTTCACTGCGCTTCAGGAAATGACAATACTTCCAATATAATCTTCTCAGCTTACTTCCGTGTAAAATCATCCATTAACTTCATGGTAATCAACGCATCTTCGCCACTACATGGATTTTGTCCTTTACCTAAAAAGTAATCGACTACTTTTTCGATCATGGGTTGTTGAACATGCTGTAAAGGCTCAAATACATATTCTTCAGTTGATTGATCGGTTGTAACCGTAATTTTATTGCCAAACATCGGGAAACTGATATTGCCTTTAGAACCATAAATCATGCAAATATCGGCTTGATCTTTTGAAGCAACAGAGAAACACCAGGTACCGCTGAAAACAATGCCATTTTCGAAAAGGATATTTCCTGCAACCAAATCATCAACTTCGGTGTTTTCCTGTTGCTTAGTAGCAATACCCATAGCATTTTTTACAGCACCGAAATAATAAGTCATGAGATCTAATTGATGGGGTGCCAGATCATGAAATAAACCACCACCAGAAATGGCTGGATTGATCCGCCAATTGTCGTCTGTTTTGGCAATTAGAGCAGGGTTAGGCGACTGGAGCATTTTTAGCCGGACTAAACGAACATCGCCAATGGTATGTGCAGCCAATAGTTCTTTAACTTTTAAGAACATGGGTTGGGCACGGCGATAATGGGCCACGCAAAGTTTAACCTTTAATTTTTTGGCTGCATCAGTCATGCGCTGAGCAGCATCAGCATCTAAAGTCATGGGTTTTTCTACATATACCGGCTTGCCGGCTTTTAAGGCTTCAATGGTATAAGCTTCGTGCTGTAGCGGTGGCGTAGCAATGTAAATGGCATTAACCTCCGGATCGTTAATCAGTTGAGAAGCATTATCATACCATTTAGGTACCTGATGCCGTTTGGCATAATCGGCAGCTTTAGCACTGTCGCGGCGCATTACGGCAACAAGTTTGGAGTTGTTTACCTTATTAAAAGCTGGCCCACTTTTTATTTCAGTCACATCCCCACAGCCAATAATACCCCATCTGATTTCTTGCATTGTATAATCGATTTGAAAAGATGAATTTAGAAAATTTTGTCTGGAAAATTGCTCAATTGATAGAAGCTTTGTAAAAAAGAAAAGGGATTCACTTTGGGAGTGATCCCTAATCAACTAACCAAACAAACTATTCCGGAAACCACGCCGGAATCAATTTATAAACGAAAGAACTGTGAGATTGTTTTAACGGCTTTGTCTATTTGGCGTATTTTTTTAATAAAATAAAAATAAAACCTTTATCCAAAATTATAACCTCGCTTTTTTTAGCTTTGTATTATGCAAAATCTTTCCAAGAAGCTTCAGATTGATCTTATAGAACTTAAGGCAAAATATGCTTTTATTATGGATGAACTGGAAGTAACATTTGCCGATGCTTACCTTTCTAAATTACAAGCTAAACAACGCCTGGCGGAGCAGATGATGATAGAAATGGAAAGGATCCTGACTGGTGAGTCTGGAGAACATGAAAACTAATTGGTCAAGATAAAGAGATAGTTTTTGATATAACCTTAAGGTAAAGAAGCACTATATCATTAATCTGCAACTGTTATACATGCGTGCCCCAATTTCAATCGTAACTTTGCCCGAATTGAAAAAATAATAGAAAATACGATTTAGGCTACCTCTTTTTTAAAGCAGGGGGAATGCTAAAGGTTGGTTTTTTGTCGGCGTCTTTAAAGTCTACTTCCATAAAATAGTGTTTTTGTTTAATGATGTAATTATCTATAAACCACAGAATATCAGGCAGGTTTTCAGTCATTGGTGATCCGGCTATTTCGTGCCCCATATTTTGTACATACTGAAAATAATACGGATATCCATTTTTTTTGAAAGTGTGCGCAAGATATTTAGAACCAAAAAATCCCCTGTTCAGTAATCTCACTTTATTATAGGGCACAAGGTTATCGGCTGTGCCATGGAAAAGCATGGTAGGTGCTGGTGGTATAGCATATTTTGGCGAACCATAATAACTTAGTATTGCCCCGGCAAAAGAAATTACACCTTTGTACTGAAAGTGCTGTGGTAATTTAGCCGATAATGTAGTGGCATTCCGCTTGTTATAGTCGGCATGTAGCGCGGTAATAGCACCAGCACTTGATCCTGATAAAATAATCATAGCTGTATCGATACCAAGTTCTTTCGCATTTTTGATCAGATAGGCTGTTGCATCGAAAACATCTGTAGTAGCGGTATCAATAGCTGCTTTTAAATTTGAAGTATTAAATGGGCTTGGAAATTTCTTTCCCTTAAGACCAAGTCGATAGTCAACTGAAACTACTTTATAGTGATGTGCTAATAAAGTGTTAAAATATTGATCAAATAATTTGCTATCTCTGCGGCCCATTACAAAGCCGCCACCAAATATAAAAAGTACTGTTGGCTTAGTTTCTGTTATTTTACCACTATAATAAATATCTAACTTTAGTGTACCTGAATCAGTTTGTGAGAATATTTTAGTGTCTACACGAAATTTTTTATCCTGGAGTACAATTTGCCCTATGGAGGCTAAAGAGGTGAATAAAAGCGTAAGGAAAAGTATGCTTAGCGGATATACTTTGTTATTGGGCATCATCTATTTTTTAAGGAAGGTTAGCTATCAGCAATTGAATCAGCTTTTTTAAGCTAATTTATTGCTTTTTTAGTTTAGGTGCAATTAAATACACAAGATTCTGCAACAGGTAATTAGTCAGTTATAATTGCACTATCTTTTATAGCCAGTTAACCTATATATTAAAATGTTTTTACAAATAACACCGTTTCTAAAAATGGGTGCAATAATAGGTGCTGTACAATTTTTAAATTGGGATTTGATAAAGTTTATACTGTTTTCATCGTAAAGGTTAGAAGGTACAATATAATATGCATTTTCGCCAAAAGTTAATTTCTGTTTGGTTTGATTCGACCAATAATACTGGTGAAGATCGAATATTTCTCCTATGCCATAGGTATGCAAGCCAGTTTTAGAACAAATATAAAAATCTAAATGAGCTGCCGGGAACCACTTTGTAATCACAATGGTATGTACTGGTTTATTCTTTATTGATGATTTATCCAATCGGTAAATAGAATCAATTATTCTTCCTGTTTCTTTCCAGCCGTATAAATCTAAAGTAGGATCGCCCGCGCCCAAATTTATAGAGTCTTTTTGTGGCGAAAACGTGCCCTTGTAAAAGTTAATTGTGATGAGACCTGCACTTACCAAGAACAAGAAGAACAGTATACTTGCACCAATAATGGCTTTTACTTTTGACAGGCTAAAAGATTCCAGTTTCAATGCAGAAAGAAATATTAAACAGCTATAAGCCGGGCCAGACCAATGGGGCAATGTATCTCTAAAAATCGAAAGAAAAATTAGCGTAGCAATAAGAGGAACCGCACAATATAATAACAGTTGTACTTCGCTTTTAAGAAAATGATTTTTGATTTTGATGAAACTAAAAATAGCCATCCAGGCCAGAAAAAAAACAATGGGATTGTTATAGAATACTTGCCCGCTAATTTCTCTGGCGAATGCTAATGGGTTTATGCCGGCGTGGAACAGGCTAACCCGATTGCTATGGTAGATATAAGTAATAAAATGATGCTGGATATTCCAGATGATAAAAGGAGATACTATAATCAAACTTATTAACATAGAAATATACAGACCCTTTTGCGCCATCAATTTCCTATTGCTAAACAAGGCAAACATAATAACGCCTACCCATAAGTAGATGCCATGAATCTTACACATCATACAAAGACCAGCAGCCACACCGAACCAGCACCATAGGCTTAATGTGGGTAAACCCAATTGAATAGATCTGGTGATTTTAAGTAACAAAAGGACGCTCCACAGCCAGAAAATCATCTGAGGGCTATCTGGCAAAATAAATGTTCCGGCAATAATACTGCAATAAAAAGACGAAGAATAAAGTAAAACGGCAAACCAACCTACTCGGGCATTTATGAGTAATTTACCTATTTTGTATACAATTATAGTACATAATGTAGATGATATTATGGCGCCGAACCGAACGGCTAATTCGTTGTGAATATATAAATTTGCTGTTGTTACTCTGATCAACCACGCTACAAATGGAGGATGATCAAAATAATTCCATTGTAAATTTAAGGCATAGGTCCAGTAATATACCTCATCGTTTCCAAGTGTTATTGTTGAGGCAATGATCAGTTTGATCACAGTCATTACCATTATAAAAAGCCAAAGTTTAACTGGAATTCCTTTCACTTAAATGGGGTTAACCTGATTGGTGATTTTAAGCTGTTTATATCTTCTGTTTAGCTTAGCTGATTTGAAAAGTTTAAGATCGTATACCTGATGATAGCTTAAGATAGCACAAGTTATACCGATTATTGCACCAAAAATTACATCAATCAGAAAATGCTGTGCCAGATATATACGTGAATAGCCAATTAAAAAAGCAAAAAATAAACAATAAGGAGAGATTTTCTTTTTTTTGAAAACCAACACCAATACTGTGGCCAAGGCAAAAGCAGATGCAGTATGGCCAGAGGGAAAAGAATTATGATTATACATACTTATTCCTTCAACAAAATGAGTATAATGAAATAAAGTCTGCTCAAAATAATATTTAGGCCTTGGCATGTGGAATATCCTTTTTGCGATTTGAATAAGCAGTCCTGAATAAATATAAGCAAGAGCCACGGTCATTGCTTTTTTCTTTTTTCGAATTGCAAGCAGGACGGTTGCTGCCAGAATACTGATTAAACCATCTCCAAGATTAGTGATATACTTAAAAAAAATATCTAGCCAGGTTGGATGAAACCGGTTAACAATGAGGAATCCATCTGTTTTAGAAAAGCTAAAATTAAAAATAATTGCCAAAAGCAGTATTGATATCGCACTAAAGAAATAATAATGGAATTTAGTCAGCCTTTTTATTGTACGCATATCTAATTCTTTAACGCAAAACTATTAGCTATACGTCATCTGAAAGTTAAGCTAACATCATGTTTATGTCACGCTGACTGATCAAGAGTTTTTACAGGTCATGGTATTGATTGAAGTAATATTGATTATCAGCTCATAGGAGGTAATTCTTTTGGAGGGACCCCTTAGTTAACAATTCTTAATAAGTTAATATGAAACTACCGATAAGTTAAAATGCTTTGTGTTGCTTTGCGGCCATAGAACTAAAATTAGTTATGCAAAACAATCAGATAAAGGTGAGTCCAGATTTACAGCAGTTTATTGATAAGTTTGAACCCAGCAAATTTAAACTAATGTCGGGCGGGATTGAAATCAGAGGAATAAATGATATACATAGAAATGTTGCTCAAGCCAGAGAAATTATAGAAAGATTAAAACTTCGCTTAATTGTTTCGCATAATGCCGAGATGCTTAGTTATCGTGGTTTTGAAGTCAATAACCTTTAGGCGAAAAAAGTGGAGCGTGTGAAGAGAATTTCGGTTATTGATGAATACTTAAATACCTGTTTCATATACTTATTGCGTCAAAAGAAAGAAAAATATGCAATATTCTATATGAAATTATTGCGTATCTGAAAGGTTGATTGTGATTAACACTTCAAAATACTTGCCTTTTGGACCGGAAGAGAGTTCTGCCTTTTCTGCATAGGTATGAAGCAACCTTTGCCGGATGTTTTCAAGGCCTGTATGAAATCCGGTATCATTAAGGCCTGTGTTAATCAGGTTACTTGTTTGAATGCTAAACAGTCCTTGCTGCAGTTTTACTATAATTTTTCCCGGATCTTCAGGTTGGCTGAGGTTACCGTGTTTAACCATGTTTTCGGTTAAGCTAAGTAAAAGTAGTGGAATTACCTCTGTCGATTCAGTTTTCTGATCATAATTAAAATCTATAAATAAGTCGGGCTGCTTTATTCTGCTAAGCAGCAGAAGGTTTTCTACTTGACGGATTTCTGCTTCCAATGGCATAATTTCCGGACCATGTTCGCATTCTAATGCATAACGCATCAGCTTTGAAAGGTACCTTACGGCTTCTGCAGCCCGGGGTTCACTCTTATGTGTACTGTTATATATGTAAGTCAAGGTATTGAACAAGAAATGTGGGTTAATTTGAGCTTTGAGATAGGCATTTTTAGCATTAGCCAGTTCAAGCGTTGTTTGCTTTTGCTTCAACATTTCTTCAATTGCTTCTTTTTCTAACTCTACCGTTCGCTGTTTTTGGTGGATATAACTTTTGATAAAATAATAAGCAGTTGCGAATAGTAGAAAATAGATGCCCCGCCATATCGTTACAACCATATATTTCCAGTCTATAATTGTCAGTTTACCAACAGAGATCGTTACTGTTTTTGAAAGAGAATGGTCTGCAAGGTATGCGATAACAGTATGCAAAAACACTTCAAGTACCGTGAATATAATTATGCTTAAATAAACAGGTTTTTGTGATTTCAGACTTTTTCCTAATACCAATTCGGCGTGAATATAGAAGAGTGTTATATTGATAATATAGTGGATGCCATAGTCTAATACTGGAGCATTTATTTTAAGAATCAATGAGACCAGTACATATTCATAAATAATGAAGGTAGCCCATGAAATAATATGCCAGCGATAATTTTTCAGCAAGTTTTTCATTTTGTTTTTAAGTTAAAATTTGGTTTCACAACAGTCAACAATTGCTTTGCGTAATGTAGTCTTTCAGGGATTTTGGCGAGACTAATTTTCGTCTATGAAAAGAATTACAGACTTAAAATCGACCCGGAAAACTGCGTTTGTTTTCCGTTCACAAAAAGCAGCTAATATGCGCTTTCAAAAGAGTGATCCAACAACTAGTACAATTACCGCGATTACAACATTTACATCTCAATCAAATTTGCAAATGTCAATCCCTTAAACGTTTTGAGACAAGGGTTTGGTTTTCAATGTAATCCATAAATGCCTCTTTGTATTGTGGAGTCATAAGTACTTCGTACTTTCCAAGGTCGATTTTGTGCCCATTAATCTCCTTTACAAAGAGGGTATTAATCATGTACGATTTGTGAACGCGGTAGAAGTGCTCATTGTCCTGGAGTTTTTCCTCCATCTCCTTTATTGTCATGTATACTGAATAATCATTTGTTGGTGTATAAATGTGTACATGGTTATTTGATCCCTGGAGATAGATGATATCTTTTTTGAGTACTTTTGTAAGTTTGCCGCGTTCGCCATTTGTGCGTAAGAAAAATGCTTCTTCATTTTCTTGTACAAGACGCTGTGTATCATAATATTCTGAGAGTACCTCATTAACTACTTCTGCAAAATCTCCCATGTTAAAAGGTTTTAAAAGATAATGTTTTGCCCTAACCTTAAAAGCATCCAGTGCAAATTCTGGATAGGATGTAGTAAAAATAATGTTATGTGATTTATGCTTGAGGTTATCAGCAAGTCGCAGGCCAGACATTGCTGGCATATCGATATCCAAAAAGATTAGCTGTTTATTGCTTTCAGTACTAATTTCACTTAGGGCTTCTATTGGTTTGGTGAAGATACGGTGGACTTTTAGCCTTGGCATTTCCGCAATATAGTCACGTAAAATGTTAATTGCGGTAGGATCATCATCAATGATGATGCATGAGATAGAATTTTTCATTAAGATAGATTTAAGTAGATAAAGGCAATTTAATAAATTATTCTTAAACGGAGTAGTTGGGAAATTAAGAATTTGATACTAAAATCTTAATCAATTATTCAGGGATGCTTTTTCGAGATATTAAAGAAATCAATAACATTTCTTGATCTTAAATAGGTTTCTTTGTGAAAATGACCTTAAGCATTACTGCCGGAATATAGTCAAACATAAAAGATTCGTTGGGCTTAATGATGGGTAAAGAGGGGGGAAATAAGGAATCAGGCAACGTGCTATCTTGTTTTGTTATAAAATTTTAATGTATTTTAAACGATATAATCGTCAAATTTTAATAGTGTCCTAAAGGTTTTTTGTTTGGTTAAGGATTATTTCAATTAGAAAACGGCGTGTGTTCTATGATTATTAGAATAGAATCCCTGTATAGAAAGATTAGTTTCGACTCCTGGAGGTCCATCGAATAGTTTATTGAGTCATTTTTGGAAGCCAATTTAACCAAAACATTTAGTCTGATGAAAGCCATCAGATTTGATAATTGCCGATTGATGGTAGTATATTTTCTTTCAGAGAATCATACCGAAAATTGTTTTTATGCCTGATGACAAAAAAAAACATCCATTTGCTATTCCAGAAATTCAACAGGTAAAAGTCATTGTAACAAAGATCTGCTATAATCATGCTCCCTTTATGAACCGGTACTTATAAGCATCTTATTGTCCGCTATTTGCCATCTGTTATATTCACATTTACAGGCAGGCTGCTTCCTTCAGTTAATCATGGCTTCCCGATCTGACACTATATCATGAATTTTATGCTACTCCAGCCCGGCGTTAAAGTCTATTCCAAAATCAAAATCAAGAAGTGCTGTTGGATGGATTTTTAAACCTATAGCCAATCTCACTATTGTAATGAAGCTTGGGCTGGTTTCTCCATTTTCATATTTAATAATATCTCCTGTATTAACTCCACTTCTCTTGTAAAATTCACGATAAGAAATTTCCTGTTTCTCTTTTAAAGATTTTAAATGCTGACCGAATCTTTTCAGAATTATTTTTTCTTTCTCACTAATCATTTTATTGCTAATAAAAATATGATTAGCAATGTCTTTTATATTTTATTTAAAAACGTCATGCAATTACTTGACATTTGTATTTTTTTTATTTACATTTACGTAACAAAAAAATAAGAACCAATAAAAGGTAAAATTAAGAGTCTTGCAACCTCAAATCTCACGCCGTTGGAGCAGGACAGCAGATTTTATCCCATTTCTTATAGCGGAATTGCTATCTTTAGCTTTCCAAAATAAGAGTGGGCTTCTGCTGTAATTCCATTTCAACGTAAGGCGTGAGAAACATTATGAGGTTATGGTTTGGGAAGCCCACTTTTTTTTCTCTCCATCAAGACTCATAACATACGATTATGAGCAAGCAAAAAATAGGTTGGATTAAATGGTTGGTACTTACTGAAGTGAGTATGCCCCAATATATTATTTTAATTTTTCGCCATTTTCAAGTATTTCTTTGTCAGTCTCTGTTAAGTTGTCCTTTTGATCGGCTTTATGCCTTAAAGCCCAAAAATCCCGAATAACTGTTTCGATAAGGCAGGCTAACCTTACAGGCTAACCTTAAAGGTTAATAATAATTTAGGTTTTTAATGATGATGGCCTGCCCTATTCCTCTTTTGCAGAGATTATTTGATATTCGAATAAAACTTAAGTTTTTATAGAATATTTTATAAAAATAAGTGGCTTATGCTGCAATGGGATTGTTATGTCTAAATTTTTCGCCTGTTAAATGCTTTTTTTCCTTCATAACAAAGTTTCAATAACCTAAATTTTTACGATTCAATTTAACCAATTACAGACCAAATTATGAAATTCAACAATTCTTACTTGCCGCTTTTTTTCTTTTGCGGTGCATTGTTGTATGCGCCATTGGTTATGCTAACCAATGGCAAGGGTGAGCATTGTAAAGAAAAAGCCGATACTAAAGCAGGAATTGGAAAACATCAAAATGCAGTTAAGCAAACCGTGAAAGTGTCTGATACCTGTAGCAATGACAGCACTTTATTCTCGGATTACTTTATGATCAACACTTTACCATATTAACCTGTATGGCCATGCGATCTGATTAACTTTCAGAACGGTAGATATTTTGCCGCTACAAAAGCTCCTGCCGCAAAAAGGAGCGAGCAGCAGGCTTGACTGTCCCGGAAGATTCTTTCCGGGAGGTTATGTCGGCAGAATAAACTGACCATACAAACTAACCAAACTAAAAATGATAAAAAATATTTGTACAATTTTATTGCTCATTCAGCTATCTGCATGTAGTGGATTTGCACAGCAGGCGATACCAAAAATTACGCCTGTAGCCGTTGGAGATCAACTGCCGAAGACTTTTTGGAATTTTAAAGATGTATTGCTTGAACGGGGCGTGCCACGCGAATATACCCTCTCTGATGATAGGGGAAAGCTCGTAATAATAGATTTTTGGGTCAAAGTAAGCGGTTTCTTCCTGAAACGCTATAGGCTGCAAAGACTCAAGCCCATATAAAATTGTCGACCCTGCCTTTAAGAAATAGGTCCCTTTAATAGTAGACCATGTAGCAGGGTTTTCTTATTTATATTTCAACTAATAATACTAACCATTAGCAATTATTTCGGTGTGGCGCTGTTAGGCCCAAAATTTTAAATGGATTAACATTAACAGATGTCGGCACTACCTGGTCTGCAAAGCAGGTACGGCAAGCTTTAGCATGGTTTTAAAAACTAGCTAAGGCTTTTAAAATTCCGATTTAAGCTGATTAACTAAACATTATGAAACTAATTATTACAACAGGCTTTATGCTTGTTTTTTGCCTTTTTTTATTTGCCCAGTCACCTGTTAAGGCTTTGCACGTGGGCGATAGGGTACCAGATGTATTCTGGACTACGTCCAGAAATTTTATAGTTGGGGGTAAGACAGTGTTAGGGAACATGGAGCGGTTTAGGGGCAAGCTTCTTATTCTAGATTTTTGGGCTACCTTTTGTATTCCGTGTATTAAGGGGATGCCAGAACAGGAAAAGATTTCCAATTTATTTCGCGGAGAGATTAATATCGTAAGCGTAACGCCAGAGAGTTCAAAACTGGTTTCGGCTTTTTATTCTTCCGAAAGAAACCCTGTTGGTGGGGGCTTTACTTCCATTGTTGATGATAAGGAATTAACTGGTCTATTTCTGCATAACAAGATCCCGCACCTCGTCTGGATCGATAACCAGGGGATTGTTAGGAATATTACGGAGGGCGATGCGCTATCTGAGAAAAACATCAGGGCGGCCTTATCTGACACTTTAAGCTTAGCACCATTGCATTACATTTATCCCAATACAGTCTTAATGATGGATAAGAACCCAAGCGGAATGAAGTCGTTTAACCTGTTAATTAAGGGTGAAATACCAGGGATTTCGAATTCCATGGTTCGTTCTAATGGATCAAATACCGGGTTGATCATTTTTAACCATCCGCTAAGGTGGATTTACAGTGTGCTGGCCAGGGGAGAGTTTGGGTGGTTTTCTGATCAGCGGATAAAGCTTGACTTTCCTGATGTAGCGGCCTTCAATAACCCATCTTTAAAAACTGAAGACCTATGGACAGTTGATTTCTGGGCACCGACAGCGAAATCGAACTCATTAAAAAAACAAACTATGAAATATCTGAACGAAAATTCTGGTTACTCGGCAGCGGTAAAAGTGATCAATACGCAGGTATATCAATTACGGTACGCTTCGGGAAAAGCTAAACGCGAACTAAAGACCGGGGGCGGCAAACCGACTAGCTTGGGCTTTCATAAAGGTTCAAGATTTATCAACCAACCGATAGCCAACCTGGTAAATGATATTCAGGACTGTGCCTTTATGAAAAATCCTGTATTAAACGATACTGGCCTGTTGTTTAATGTAGATATGGAGCTTTCGGGGGTAAAGGATCTGGAGGGGTTGAATACACTGCTGCAACCGTATGGATTATCGCTGGTGGTTGATCATCAGGAGCTGGAAATGCTGGTAATTAGTAAAACAGATAATCTAAACTAACATGAGATACATTTTATTTATAACTGTGTTACTCTTTTCGCTTAGCACATTTGCGCAGGATAAGTTGGCGATACAGGTTTTCAATGCTGAAACAAAAACGCCGTTGGAAGGCGTGGTGCTGAAATTTACAACAATTAATAAATTGCTGTTAAGTGATAGTGCGGGTAAAGTTTTAATGACTGGGTACACTGGGGAATATACAGTAGAAATAGGTCATATAGGCTTTGAAAAGGTATTCGTTAAGGTAAGTTTACCTTTAAAAGCGGGTTTAAAAATTTATTTAAGACCTGCGGTAAAACTGCTTGATGATGTACAGGTGCATACAGGTTACCAGACTTTGCCGAAAGAGCGCACAACGGGATCTTTTACTACGTTGGATAATAAGCTATTGGCGCAACAGGTAGGCTCCAACATTGTTTCGAGGTTGGAGGCTATTTCCTCCGGACTGATTGTAGATAGATCTACCAACGGTGGAGGAAGGCTTATGATAAGGGGACTGAGCTCAATACAAGGCCCTAAGACCCCACTGATTATCCTGGATAATTTTCCTTATGAGGGCGATATCAGCAATATAAATCCGAATGATGTAGAAAACATCACGATTTTGAAAGATGCATCGGCTTCAAGCATATGGGGAGCAAGGGCAGGGAACGGGGTTGTGGTCATCACGTCAAAAAATGGAAGGTTCAACTCGAAAGTAAAGATCGATGCGAATATCAATACCAGTTTTTCTCAAAGTCCTGACCTTTCCACATTAAAGCAGATTACTTCGGCAGATTATATTGACAATGAAATCTTTCTTTTTTCAAAAGGTTTTTATCAATCTCAGATCAATAATTCGCAACAGCCAGCCTTAAGCCCTGTAGTAGAACTGTTGTTGAAAAAAGAAAACGGAACGGTATCGGGTTTGGCAGCTCAAACAGAAATTGAACGGCTAAAATTGCTGGATGTAAGAGATCAGTATCAGCGGTATTTTTATTCAGCAGGATTGAACAACCAGGCTTCCGTAAATATTTCAGGTGGGCAGGAATTATTCAAATGGTATTCTTCGGTTACTTTTGATGATAACAGATCAGTAACTGATGCTGTTTTTAGAAAGTTAAATTCAAAAATGAGCATGAGTTACCGGCCATATAAAAATCTGGAAATCAGCACGGGGTTTTATTATACCAACAGCAATGCAAGCACCGGAAAGCCAGATTATGGCACTATCAGTTCCATATCAGGAAATCTTTATCCCTATGCGGAGTTCGCAGATGCTGACGGTAATGCCCTTGCAATTCCGAAGGACAGGCGTGCTACATATCTGAATGGATTAGCAGGTGGCCTTTTGGGCAATTGGTCCTATTATCCTTTGACAGATTATCAGCATGTTAAAAACGGGACTAAAACAAGCGATTTGATTCTTGATGCTTCACTGCTGCAGAAACTGCCTTTTGGATTTTCTTTGACCCTAAAATATCAGTATGAAAACCAGGAACGTAAAAATACAGTGCTTAGCGATGGGCAGAGTTATTTTGCACGGAACCTGGTTAACGATTTTGCCCAGTATGCAAATAATGTTGTAGCCTATAAGATACCGAAGGGGGGAATACTGGATAACTCATTCAATTCTTTGCAGGTACATAATTTAAGAGGGCAGCTTAATTATAGCTTAAATACAACAGCACATGTTATAGCAGGATTTGTCGGGGCCGAAACAAGGCAATCGTCTGTCAATGGGCTATCTTCCAGATTGTATGGTTTTAGGGATGATATTATTTCTGCCGGGGTAGTTGATTATACAAGCGCATATCCCTCGCTTACCACTGGGAATAATTCGTTTATACCAGACAGGAACGGGATAGTGGCTACTAATACAAGATTTGTTTCGGTTTTTTCAAATCTTTCTTATTCATATAAATCCAGGTATACCTTTACGCTGAGTGGTAGAAGGGATGCTTCAAACCTTTTTGGCGTCAACACAAATGATAAATGGAATTTACTTTGGTCTGCAGGGATATTATGGGATATATCGAATGAGCTTTTTTTTAATAAAGACCTGTTTAGTTCGCTAAAGATCAGGGCAACTTATGGGCTTACCGGTAATATTGATCCTACCATGGCTTCGGTTTCTACTATCGTCTACGTGGGAAATTCTACCAATACCGGACTGCCATTTGCCAGATTCAATACCTATTCAAATCCCTCGTTAAAGTGGGAAACTTCCGCAATGACAAATCTGGGTGTCGATTTCTCGATATTGAAAGACCGCTTGTCGGGTTCTTTGGAGTATTTCCATAAAAAAGGAAAAGATTTATTTGGTATTGCAAGTTTAGATTATTCTGGTGGTGTAGGACAATCAATTGTAAAAAACGTGGCTGAGATGAGCGGAAACGGTTGGGAGATCCAGCTTAATTCGATAAATACCCCGGGCAGGTTAATCTGGAAAAGCAGTTTTAATATAAGCGGTTATAGGGATAAGATCGATAAATATTTATTGTCAAATTACCAAGGGAGCAATTTTTTGGGTCTTGCAGGGGGACCTTCAGTTTCGGGCATAATTGGAAGTCCGGTTTACTCGATATATGGTTACAGGTGGGGCGGCTTAGATCCTGTTAACGGCGATCCCATCGGTTACCTTAATGGCAATACCAGTAAGGATTATAATCTGATTACAGGGCAGGGTACACAGCTTTCCGATCTGGTTTATTATGGTTCTGCTGTGCCCAGGATATTTGGTGGTTTGGGGAACGCTTTTAAATATGGTAACCTCGAACTTAATGTTCAGTTTAGTTTTAAGCTTGATTATTTTTTTAGAAGAAATTCCATCCAGTACGCTAACCTGAATACTACGGGACAGGGCCATGCAGATTATGGATCGCGCTGGAAACAACCAGGAGATGAACTCAATACGGACGTACCTTCCCAAATATACCCCACAGTTAGTGCCAGAGATAATTTTTACAGGGGGTCAGAGATACTGATCTCAAAAGGCGACCATATCCGGTTACAGTATATCAATATGGGGTACAGCCCAAATATCAGGTCAAAGGTATTCAGAAGTTTAACTGTTTATGCTACAGTTTCAAATTTAGGCTTGATTTGGGCAGCCAATAAACAGGGCTTGGATCCTGATTATCAAATCGGTTTAAATGGTCTAATTCCTCCTAAAACAGTTTCAATTGGCGTAAGGACAAGCCTTTAAGTTTAAAATAAATTATATGAAAATATTATATCTAGTAGCTATTGTGCTGACCATGTCACTACTTAGCTGTAAAAAGTTTTTGGATGAAAAATCTGATATGAAGTTGGCGGTGCCAGAGCAACTGGACGATCTGCAGGCGTTACTGAATAACGAAAATTTGAACAATGCTGTAGATCCGGGTGCGGCTGAGGTTAGTGCCGATGACTATTTTGTTACTGATGCAGACCTGAACAGTTTATCATCCGAACAAAATAAGAGGCTTTATACATGGGAGAAGGATAATTTATTTACAAGCGTAAATTTTCCCAATGACTGGGAATACCTGTACAAATTAATCTATACCGCCAATACGGTTCTGGAGAATCTTGAGGAAATTGAGCGGATTTCTTCAAATGCTGCCCAATACGACAATATAAAGGGACAGGCATATTTTAATCGTGCACGTGCTTACTACAACATCCTACAACTATGGTCTGTGGGGTATGATAGCAATACTGCGGATAGTGATTTAGGACCTGTGATAAGGGAATCTACTGATTTTAACAAGACTTCGGTCAGATCATCAGTGGCCGAAGGCTACAATTATGTTCTTTCTGATCTTCTTGAGGCCAGTCGCTTACTGCCAAAATTATCGATACATGCTCTTCGCCCTGCTAGGCAGGCATCTTTTGGCTTGCTTGCCCGTGTTTACCTGAGTATGAGAGATTACAGAAAGGCAGCTTTATATGCGGATTCATGTATTAGCGTTAAAGCTGTTTTATTGGATTATAACCTGATCAGTAATACGCCTGCATTTCCTTTTAACAGGTTCAATGCCGAGGTTATTTATGAATCTGCTGCTGCTATTCCGCAGATTCTGAATAATTCAAGGGCAAAGATTGTTGCAGATTTGATTACCCAATATGCAGATAACGATTTGAGGAAAGTTCTTTATTTTAAAAATAACAATAACGGAACCTTTGGCTGGAGAGGGAGTTACCGAGCGGGCCAAGGTGTATTTCCCGGTATTACGGTTGATGAGCAATACCTCATCAGAGCTGAATGTAGTGCTCGGTTAGGCGATTTCCAAGCTGCGTTAGAGGATCTAAATACGCTGTTGATAAAACGTTTCAAAAGTGGTACTTACATTCCTTATACTGTAAATTCACCGGATATTTTAGGGGTGATTTTAAAAGAACGGAGAAAGGAACTTTTAATGAGAGGTCTGCGGTGGTCTGATTTAAAGCGGTTTAATCTTGAGGGAGCAAATATCACGTTGAGAAGAACTGCAAATGGCGTAGACTATGAACTTAATCCCAATGATAAAAGATATGCCCTGGAAATTCCGCAAGATGTGATCGCAACAAGTGGTATTCAGCAAAATCCAAGATAAAATTAGTGGGGGAAGAATTCCCCCACTAATTTTATGACTATTGTTCTGGTGTGCGTTGTGCCGATAATTCAAGTATATCGCTATCTGTTTTTCCCACAAAAAAATCTTGTAGATCACTTTGAGTGGTAACTGTTTCCGGAACTTGGATAACACAAGGTAATGGCGCATTATCTTCAGTACATTGAGCCGAAGGAGTTGAGGTATGGATATACTTGGTGTAATCTTTTGGATTATTGTTTGCATTTGGCTGGTAAGCCCAGAAAGTAGTTGTTTTAGTTGTGAAAGCACTTTGTGTAGCGATAAGGCCGAACCCCAATACGAGGGCTGCAAAGCCTAAGTTGAATTTTTTTAACATGTTTTTTAGTTTGATATTTCTGCTTATCAAATAGGGGCTTAAGCAGGTAGCCTGGCTGTTTGATTTTTCTTGGCCATCAATACAGCTTGTTTTGTTTTTTTATTGGCTTGGCCAGATCCATTTTATACCTTAATCTTTGTCACGTACCTCCAGCTTTAGTTTAACATATAGTGAGAGAGTTGCAGCAGTAAGAAAAAAAAGATTGAAAATGAGGTGGGCTTTCCATCCCATAGCCTTAATCACACCACCGCAACTGCATGGTGTTTTGGGGAAATAGCCTGAAACGATGAGTAGAATATAACCCGTAAAAGCCAACATGAGTAAGAGCGATAAGCCTAAACCAAGTGTGTTGGTTTTTTTAATCAATAGCAGTATTGCGCAAAGTATTTCAATAAGCGGTACTGCATATACCAGTATGGCTGCGAAGTCTGGGCTGAAAACCTGTAGGCTCATTTCCTGTTTGTAAGAATGAAAGTTTAGCAGCTTGCTGCCTGCTGTATATGTCCATAGCAAAATAAATGCTGCTGAAATAACCTGTGGTAACTTTATCTTCATATCCAATTTTCTTTTGCTATTTCGAAATTGGATTATTGTCTTCAAAATCGCTTCACATCTAGGTGGGGAAAACTGGTATTTTGGATAGAAACAATCACAGCTAAGTGGGTTTTAATGGTATTATTTTGCAAAGGGTAACTTAAATTATCGCGTATGTTTTTTGTTTTTATTTCTCATTGCACTCAATGTACTACTATGAATGCCCAGGTATGATGCAATATCTTTTACTGCAGTTTGGCTAAAAACAGACGGAAAAGATTCAAGTAGTTTATTTAGTCGTTGGTCAGCATCGTGGATTTTTAATCCGGAAGATACGACGATTATTTTTGCAAGTATTTCTGCGTTTATTTCTGTAATCAAAGTAGCGGATTCGCGGAATAGTTTGTGTATGTTATCGGTGTGTTTATTTGGTATGCTAAGCAGTTCGGTATCTTCTGAAAATTGCATGAAAAGCTGCCCTTGCACATATTTGGAGATAGATTTAAGGTCTGGTAACATATCTTGTACCTGGAAGAAAAGGATGGTGATTCCTTGCTCGTTTTCGGTATCATAAAAAAATAATCTTCCGCTGCCTTTGGCCAGGTAACAAAAACTGCCAAGCTCCGTACTTTCGAGTGGAATTTGTTCAATTTTACTAAAATTAGTTTGGTACATCGCATAATTAAGATATGCGCTGAGGCCTACCGAAAGTTTTTGATAGGACGATAATTTAGAGAGGTATTGTTCTTTTTTCATAACCTGTTTTTAAGGATAAAGAAATGCATATTTTCAAGTTTGTCAAGTTGCTGATGCAGCAACCCCTGGCAACCCCTTTATTTTTTTGTTTTAGAGGAATAAAAGGCTCAGATCTGTTATATTTGAGCCATGAAATAAAAATTAATTACATATTTGATATTGTAGCAATAGCTATTTTACTGTTTTAGAAAACCGCAAAACTTCAAAAGACACAGGAAAAAATAGATGGTTGCCTACGCTACGCGTGGGTGCCTGTTTATCTTGTGTCTGGGCATTTTGCGGTGCCTCTAAAGCGGATATCGGGTTAACCCACGCTTTTTATGGACAGTTTTTCCCAGTCAAATCACTTTCTCCTCAATCTGCCAATAGCAGAACTTCCACTATCCGAGAATTTTAAGCTTAGAAGTAAACTAATGGGGTTTTTTACACTTCAGGATATTATTGGAACCCAGCAAAAGGAATTACATGAGCTGGATGACTATTCAGAGCACTGGTATTTTGAATTTGTTGATTTTTTACGCAGGAAGGATTTGTTAAATCTTCTTGGTTAGCATTTTTCTTGGGCAATGGCCAACATGGTGACAATCTTGTCGATCACTTTTTCAACATCCTTTCCAATATTCCCATAGTAAGCATTTTTAAAGCTTTTTTCTGAAATAGTATCTTGTTCTACAGTACTATAATATTTCGTAATGTATTGATGAAGTGACTTGGGGCTCTGTGTTTTGATGATGCCGGCCTCAACTTGTAGGTGGATGAATATGGCAAGCTGTTTTACCGTAAAGGTCACTTTAAAATTGCTATCTAAAATGCCTCCGTGATTCAGGTCTTCAGCTATGGTGTCTATTGATTTGAGGTAGCTGATTTCACTTTTAATATACCTTAATAATGATTCGTCAATATTGGACAAGTTTCTATTATATGGTATGCTTATGGTTTTAAAAACCTGCCCAATTAGCTTTTTAAAGAAATGAATTAATCTATATTGCTCGCTAATGCTTTCGCATTTTTGAAGTTCATGATTAAAATGGCTGCAGCAGGAATGATAAAAATATGGATGATTAAAATTTAAGGAGACGAGCAGTAGAATAATCCCTGACATAGCTAAAGAAGGTACGAATTTATTCAATGCTATTTCAAGCGACTCAAAAAAATCATGTAAATATATAGCCTGTTCGAAAGTGAAACGGCTTGGGCTGCTATTGAGGTGTTCAAAGATATACTTAAAAAAGATGATGATTTCATTATCGGTCTGCAGTTCTTCAAGGTTTTTCAGGATCTTGCTGGAATTTTCTGCAATATTTACTAACAGTTTTTTCTGGGTAGTTATGGGAACGGCACAATCATAGTCAAAATAATAGGGCAAATACTGCTGAAGATCCAAAACCATTTTGTTGAGTAGATTTACTAAGCTACTAATTCCCTCATTTTTGTTTTTTTGACAGGCGTTAAGATTATCCTCATCTACCATGGCTGCTAACTCATCCATTAATTGCACCAACCCGCTTTGATGTTGTCTGATATAGGCCTTTGATTTATCAGGAGCTATTTGTGTTACATTATGCTGAATGGAACTGATTATTCTTTTACTTTCCTTTAAAATTTCATTTTGAAGTTCCTTACTTGGGCATTGATATGCTGCTCCCACTTTAATGGCATCTAAAATTATTTCCCTGAAGCTGATAAGTTCGTACATCATTTGCCTAGTAAAAAGTTCCGATAATGAGATTGTTGATAGTAATATAAAGATTGTTTTGCAACTAAAGCACTGTGTAACCAGTCCATTAATTCTAGGTTTTTAATTTTTCTTTTTTGCATCAACGTGGTAAAACGAATCTTTAACGTGGTAAAAACTGATTTTAGCCAAGTTTTTGGCTGATATTAGCACATAATTAATTTTAGTCGGCTGAGTTATTCAATGATATTCATATTGGCGGGCAGTGGGGTGCATAATGGATGATAAATCATCAATCTGGATATCGACGATCAGCCACATAAAGACAAATATTATTTATAAAGGAAAATGTTACCCATGCCATAAGGTTGATGAAAGTAGAAAGGCAATGTGAATTGTGCTAAAATGCCAACAGGGTATTTGGGAAATAAGGAAAGGAATAGGTAGAAAATAGATGTCACTAACTCAATTTTTTTGAGCGTATTTAACTTATGTTATTCTAACTATTTTAAGCGGTTTTCAATTGCGCCTGAGATCTGGTTGATCTCGGCCACACCTAGAGAAAGATGATGACCTTTTTCTGTCAATTTAAATGGTATTAGTTCCTCAGGCTCAATCTCTTCTGCTTTTAGTAAGATCCAGTCAGATTCCTGTTTTTTTATTGCTCCTAAAAGATCTCCTAAATAAACAATCTTAAAATAATCAGCTTTTGGGGTAATGGTCAGGGTGATCGATTGATCACTATGTTCTATTTCAATATTAAATGCTGTCATGATCTCAAAACCATTGCAGCCAGCTTATTGTTTTGCTAAAATAAAGCGGTTATCAGATTAACTCCCATGCATCAGAAGCAATGAATAGCTGAAATAAAATTCTTCTAATTCTGCTTTTTTGCTATTAACATATAGGATATACAACATTAACGGTATTTTCTATTTAAACCGATTAATTGTTTAAACTGAACCTTTGCTAAACAATTAATCGGTTTTAGAAAATTTATACAATTAACCTACTCTTCCCGGATATTGCTTCAATGCTACTTCCAAACAGTCCATAGCTGTATTTAAATCATCGGTATTTAATACGTATGCCATACGAACTTCGTTTTTACCAGAACCAGGGGTAGAGTAGAAGCCAGTTGCAGGGGCCATCATTACCGTTTGGTTATTATGGTTAAAATCCTCCAAAATCCACTGACAGAATTTATCAGCATCATCAATAGGGAATTTTGCCACTACATAAAATGCTCCGCCCGGATTAGGGCAGAAAACACCTTCAATATTATTTAACCGACCAACCAAAGTATCACGGCGTAAAGTATATTCGGTATTTACTTTTTCAAAATAACTATCTGGTGTATCTACTGCTGCTGCACCAGCAATCTGTTCAACCATGCCTGGACTTAATCTTGCCTGCGCAAATTTTAACCCTGATGAAATAACCTCTTTGTTTTTGGTAATTAAACAGCCTAAACGTGCACCACAAGCACTGTAACGTTTAGAAACCGTATCCATAATGACCACGTTTTCATCTAAACCATCTAAATGCATGGGCGAGATAAATTCCCTTCCATCGTAACAAAATTCACGATAAGCTTCGTCAGAGAATAAAAACAGATCGTATTTAACACAAAGCGTTTTTAAAGCCTCTAATTCTGCCCTTGAATATAAATAACCAGTTGGGTTATTAGGGTTACAGATAATAATCGCTTTGGTTTTTTCAGTAATCAATTTTTCGAATTCGGCAATCGGTGGTAATGCAAAACCATTTTCAATGTAAGAAAGGATTGGTTTTACGACCACGTTGCTCATACAGGCAAAGCCATTGTAATTGGCGTAAAAAGGTTCTGGAATAATAATTTCATCACCCTCATTTACGCAGGTTTGCATGGCAATGGTGATGGCTTCAGAGCCGCCTACTGTTACCAGTATATTTTCGGGAGTAATATTGTAACCCAGTTTATTGTAATATTCGGTAAGTTTTAAACGGTATGCAAGTGTACCTTCTGATGGAGTATAAGCCCAAACATTAAAATCAATGTTTTTGATGGCGTTTAACATTCCTTCAGGTGTTTCTATATCTGGCTGACCAATATTTAAATGGAAAACTTTTTTACCATCTTTTTTAGCTTGATCTGCAAATGGTGTTAACTTTCTGATTGGTGATGCAGGCATCTGCACACCCTTTTGTGAAATTTTTGGCATGGCACAAAAATAAAAAAGTCCCGATGAAAATCGGGACTTTTTAAATATTATCATTTAAAAATTATTTTGAAGCTGCGGCAACCGTTTCACCTTTAATATAAAGCACCTTAATTGGTGTTTTAGCATTTGAAGTAATGGTTACGGCTTTTGAGAAGGTAGAAGGACCGGCAGCAGCGTTAAACGTTACCGAAATTACACCAGTTTCACCTTTTTTTAATGGGGTAGAAGTGTATTTAGGTACTGTACATCCGCAACTCGCTTCAGCTTTGGTAATAATTAAAGGTGCTTCGCCAACATTGGTGTATTTGAAGTCGTAAGTTACTGGTTTGTTCAAAACAATTTTACCGAAATCGTGAGTTTCCGATTCAAATTTAAACTCTGCAGGCTTGGTTTGTGCATTTACTGCAACACCAAAACCTAAAACAAAAGCGAATAATACTAAGATCTTTTTCATGTTATGTGGCTGTAATTTATTTTTTAAAATTCTAAAACAAATTTAATGTTTTCCTATTAAAACAAAAACTATTCCAAATATATTTTGCAAATCGATATATAATTTTACAATAGAGGTTAAAGGCAAACTTTTAATTTTGTCTATATTTGCCGCAACCAATCTTTGATTACTATGCCGAATGAAAAATTGATGACCAACGCTATTGATGCTTCAGAACTCAGTTTTAACGATTTTAAATCGATCGTTATAAATGACTATAAAATAGCCTTTGAAAGTAGGCAGGCCAGTGTTTTAGGTCGTAGAGAAGTATTAACAGGGAAGGCTAAATTTGGCATTTTTGGCGATGGTAAAGAGGTTCCGCAGTTGGCCATGGCGAAAGCTTTTAAAAATGGCGATTGGCGCTCAGGTTATTACCGCGATCAAACTTTCGCCTTTGCAACCGGTATTTCTACCATCAAAGAATTTTTCGCACAACTTTATGCGAATCCAACAGATGGAGCTGATCCGTTTTCTGGGGGAAGACAAATGAATTGTCATTTTGCAACAAAATCTGTTAATGAAGATGGTAGCTGGAACGATTTAACGAAGATTAAAAACTGTTCATCTGATATTTCTCCAACTGGGGGCCAGATGGCCCGTTTGGTTGGTTTAGCTTATGCTTCTAAATTATTTAAACAAAATAAAGAACTCAATTATTTAAAACACTTTTCTGTAAACGGAAATGAGGTTGCTTTTGGTACTATCGGTAATGCATCAACTTCGGAGGGGGTATTTTTCGAAGCTATTAATGCGGCGGGTGTTTTACAGATACCGATGGCTGTTTCTATTTGGGACGATGCCTATGGTATCTCTGTTCCGGCAAAATATCAGACTACCAAAGAAGATATTTCTGAGGTTTTAAAAGGTTTTCAGCGTAATGCTGATCAACCAGGTTATGAAATTTATAAGGTGAAAGGCTGGGATTATCCGGCTTTATGCGAGGTATATGAAAAAGCGATAAATGTTTGCAGAGAGGAACATGTACCCGTTTTAATTCACGTTACCGAACTTACTCAGCCCCAGGGGCATTCTACCTCTGGTTCGCATGAAAGGTACAAATCCAAAGACCGGTTATCCTGGGAAACAGAATACGATTGTATTCAGAAAATGCGTGCCTGGATGCTCGAATCGGCGGTTGCAACTGAAGATGAAATTGCAGAGGTTGAAAAGAATGCAAAGGTTTTTGTACGTAATGCACAAAAGGAAGCCTGGAATGAGTTTTTGGATAGTATTAAACCAGAACAAAAACAAGTTGTTGATTTAATTAGCAGTATGGCTAAACATCAGCCTGAACTGGCTAAAATTGCTGCAAATCTGACATCAACTGCCGATGCACAACGTCGGGAAGTTTTTACTGCTGTACGAAAAGCTATACGGTTATCGGCTAGTTTTAACTCCCCTGAACGCAATGAGCTTTTAGCCTGGTACATGCAGCAATCCAGGTTTAATCACGACAGATACAATTCTAAACTGCATACCAATGGCAAAGAAAGTCCGGACATGATCGCAGTGGTTGATGCCGTTTATGATGAGCAATCGAAAATGGTTGACGGTAGGGAAGTGCTTAATGCCTGCTTTAACGAAAATTTTGCCCGCGATCCACGTTTAGTTGCTTTTGGAGAAGACCTGGGAAATATTGGTGATGTAAATCAAGGTTTTGCAGGTTTGCAGGCTAAATACGGCGAATTGAGAATTACAGATACCGGAATCAGAGAAATGACCATTATGGGGCAGGGTATTGGCTTAGCCATGAGGGGCCTAAAACCGATTGCCGAAATACAATATCTTGATTATTTAATTTTCGCATTGAATGTACTTAGCGACGATTTAGCATCACTTTCTTACCGTACCAAAGGGATTCAAAAAGCACCGGTTATCGTGCGTACCCGTGGTCATCGGCTGGAAGGGATCTGGCATTCGGGTTCGCCAATCAGCATGATTTTAGGCGCTTTAAGAGGAATGCATTTATGCGTACCCAGAAATATGACTCAGGCTGCAGGTATGTATAACACCCTTTTCAGGGCTGACGAACCTGCCGTAGTAATTGAGTGTTTAAACGGTTACCGGCTTAAAGAAAAGCTACCAGGTAATGTTGGCGATTTTACTGTTCCATTAGGCAAAGCAGAGGTTTTAGAAGAAGGAACTGATATTACCGTAATCTCTTACGGATCTTCATTAAGAATTGTTCAGGAAGCAGCAGAAGAATTAAGCTTACTAGGAATTTCGGTTGAAATTATTGATCCACAAACGCTTTTACCTTTCGATACCACCCAGGTTTGTGTAAACTCGCTTGCCAAAACCAATAAATTATTAGTAGTAGATGAGGATGTTCCGGGAGGTGCGTCTGCATATATCCTGCAAAAGGTTCTGGAAGAACAAAAAGGTTATTTCCATTTAGATGGTCAGCCAAAAACATTATCGGCTAAAGCGCATCGTCCGCCATTTGGATCAGACGGTGATTATTTCAGTAAACCATCAGTTGATGATGTTATTGAAACCATCTATCAGATGATGCACGATGCAAATCCAACTAAATATCCTTCAATTTTTTAATAAAATAATGGGTAGGGTATAAATTTTAAAGGTCTGGATAATTTAAAGGCTTAAAAGTCTGTTTCTTATCTTTTTTATAATTAATTAATTGAGATATGTCAAAATGTAACGAACGGGCTGCCTTTTAATGGGGTTTTTATTTACTTTTATAGCCTATCCCTATTTCAGAATGTTTTATCTCATCACGAATATAAAATGCTGTAATTTTCGAGGTTTTTTGTGGTATTTTCCGATAAAACAAATTATTAGTTTGATCTGAAATGAAGCGCTATCTTGTACATGCTCATTTTGTTAGCAAAGTGTGTTTTTTGAAAAAAGGTATGCTCTTCCTGGTTTTTTTGTTTTTATGTAAGGCAGGTTTTGGTCAGATGAGTGCCCCGCAGAAAAAACTGGATAGCCTTTTAAGTTTAAATCAAAAGAATCTAAGGACAGACTCCACCAAAATCAAAATATTGACGGAAGTTTACCGCCAATACATGAGGATGAAAAGTGTAGATAAAGCGGAAGAGTATGTTGATAAAACCATTCAGCTTTCACATGAGAGAAATCTAAAAAAATTCTCTGCAATGGCTTATTACCGTAGAGGTACAATGTATCACGGTAGGTCTAATTATCAAAAGGCAGAAGAGAATTATCACAATGCAGTCGCCGAATTTTCCTCAGTAGGTAACTTAGATATGGTTGCCGGAACTTACCTTAATTTAGGGGCTTTATATGGCAGCATTCCTGATTATGCAAAATCGTTAGAAGTTAACCAAAAGGCCATAGCGATCTTCGAAAAAATGGGCAACGAAGGCGACATGGCAAGTTGTTACACTAATATTTCTACTATTTACCAAAGTTTGGGTAATCAGAGTCAGGCCTTGGTTTATATGAACATGGCCCTAAAAGTATTTGCTAAAGCGGGCGAAAATACAAGAGGTGTAGCGGTTGTTTATGGTTTGATTGGTACCAATTATTTCGAGGCTTCAGATCGCGAATTAAGGGAGATGAATGTATTGCCTGATCAGAAAATTAAACTGGCTTTAGCGTATTACAATAAATCATTGCGGGTATCAGAAGCCATTGGAGATATAGGTTTAATAGCCACTGTTAAACGGGAACTTGCTGACTTATACAGTTCAATTGGTCAAAAGGATGCAGCGTTAAAGTCGTATCAAAAATCAGTTGAGTTAAATAAGTCGGGAGAAGATAAAGAAGCTTATGCCGCAAGTTTATATGCATTGGGGAACTTTTATCAAAAGGAAAATGATTATGAAAACGCCATCCTATTACTCAATAATAGTTTAAAAATTGCCGAAGAAAACAGGTTGCTGGATATAGAAAAACAATCCAGTTCAGGACTGAGTACTGTATATGAAAAACAAAAGGACTTTAACAAATCGTTAGCCTACTACAGGCAGTATATTGCAGTTAGAGATAAGATTTTCGATCAGGAAAAGGAAAAGGAAATTACCAGAAGGCAGATGCAGCTCGATTTTGGTATTAAAGAACGCGATTATTTATTGAAGCAAAAACTTACAGATGGCGAGTTAAAAAGACAACAACAAGAACTTGAACTGAAAAGGCAACAATTAGTGTTGAGTGATAAAGAAAAAGCATTGGATCTCCTAACTTTTCAAAAGGCAAAAGCAGATCTCAATATTCAACGTTTGGCTCAGGATAGTAAATTTGCTAATGCTAAGTTTGAGGCAAAGTTAGCCGCCGGGATAAAAGATAAGCAAATTAGTAAACAGGTACAACAGATTAAATTTGATGAACGTTTAAGATTATTCCTCATCATAGCTACTATACTGATTCTCATTATTGCTGTTGTTATATTTTTTAATCAGCGGAAAACAATGAGGCTGAATATAATTATCAATACCCAAAAACGGGAGTTAGAGCAGTTAAGTAAGGTTAAAGACCGTATTTTTAGTGTGGTAAGTCACGATATGCGTACCCCTGTAAATTCATTAATTTCCTTTATGCAGTTGTTAGAAGGGGGGAATATTGAGCAAGAAAAATTAAACAGGTATGCTGCGGTACTAAAAAACAACCTTACCTATACCTCTACAATGATGGAGAATCTCCTTAACTGGGCGGCCAGCCAGATGCAGGGGTTTAACCCGCATTTAGAATCGTTGGATATTCATGAGCTGATTAATGAAGTTATTCTTTCTTTACAGGATAATGCCAACGAAAAAAGCCTGGCTATTCAGAATTTAGTGCCAGTCAAAACGTTTTGCAAAGCAGATTCGAATATGTTAATGCTGGTTATTCGAAACATCATTAGTAATGCCATTAAATTTACGCCAAATGGTGGTAAAATTACAACTCATGGGGCTCATAACGGAAATGTGCTGGAGATTAAAATTTCGGATACAGGGATTGGTTTGACACCTGTACAGGTGGAGCATTTTAATAAGCCAGGTTATCTAGGCGCGGGCGTAAGTACATCAGGTACCAATAAAGAAAAAGGCACAGGTTTAGGTTTATTGCTCTGCAGAACCTTTATTAGCCTGATGGATGGTAAAATTAGCGCCGATATTAATCCTACAGGTGGAAGTTATTTTAACATAATGCTGAAAAAATAACTTATTTTAAAAACCTCGACAGAATTTTCTTGTCAATTGATCTTTCTAATAATTCCTGCCTGTTAGAAGCACTTATGGGAACCAGAAAGTTATGATCTAAATGAACCTCATGATTAGTTAAGGTTACGATGTGGGTTATGTTAATGATATATTGTTTGTGTACCCTTGAGAAAATTTTTGAAGGTAGTTGTTTTTCCAGATTTTTTAGGCTTACTAAAATTACATGTTTATCGATACTGGTAAATAGCTTTGAAAAATCACCCATACTTTCAATATAAATTACATCATTATATTTAAGCTTGGTTATGCCTTTAGTCTCTCTAAAAAAGAAATAATCGTCGTCTTTTTTATCGTCGTTGATTAAGTTTTCGACAGGAAGTTTATTTACCTGTTTCCTTAACTCAATATACTCGATCGCTTTGTTGGTTGCTTTTAATATGCGTTCGAACGTTGCAGGCTTTACGATAAAATCCAATGCATCCAGATTAAAACTTTCAGCCGCATACTCACTAAATGAAGTAATAAATATAAATAACGGTTGTTTTTTAATACTCTTTAATAAATCCATACCGGAAAGCTCTGGCATATCAATATCAGAATAAACAATATCTACAGAAACGGTTGATAAAATTTGCGAAGCTTCTATACCATTACTACAAACTGCGATTATATTTAATGATGGGATTTTTTTTAGATGCATTTCTATGGCATCTCTTTCAATTTCATTATCATCAACAATTAAACAGCTGTACGTCATTTAGGAATGGGTTATTTTTACTTAATGTCCGTAATTTACGTTAAAAAGCGGATTATAATACAATCCAGGAATCATTTTGCAGATAAACGTAACATTAATTTTTATTTCTAGTGTTTCTTTTCAACAGTATATAATTTTTCGCCAGCTTTTACAGCCAATTGCAGGTCGTTTTCTTCTGGCGGCACAGGACAACGGTATCCGTCACTATAGGCACAGTAAGGATTATAGGCTTTATTAAAATCGATTTCAATGTGGTTATCAACAATTTCTTTTGCATCCAGATCAATGTATCTGCCACCGCCATAAGTTTCCTTATTGTTGGTTTCATCAGTAAAGGGCAGAAAAAGGTGATCTTTATAAATTGGGTTGGTCGATAAAGAAACACTTTTATATAAAGTCATTTGGATTTTTTTGCCATTAAGAACAAAGTTTACATGTGCATATTTATAATAATCGCTGCTGGAGCCATCGAAAGTAGACATTTTGAAAACTTTTTCATTCTTCAGTGTTTCTACATCGGCTAAGATTTTGTAAGCGCTGTCTGCCTCATAAAAATGAAGGTTTTGCAGGTCGTTTTTCCTGAGCGGTGAGCGTTCGTCTTTAATGAAATCCTGTTTATAGGTCTCACGATGTTTGGCAATCTGTTCAGCATAACGCTGTGCAAAGCCATTCATACTGATCAATAACAATAAGAAAGTGATGGTTCTCATTAACAAAAATTAAATAATACTTACTTTGTTTCTTAAAAACTGATCAGCTAAAACCAACGCAGCCATTGCCTCAACAATTACTACTGCCCTGGGCACCACACAAGGGTCATGCCGGCCTTTGCCTTTAATCTCCGAAGCTTCGCCAGCTGCATTGATGGTTTGTTGGTTATGCATAATGGTGGCAACAGGCTTAAAAGCTACTTTGAAGGTAATATCCATCCCGTTAGAGATGCCGCCCAAAATGCCACCGGCATAATTGGTAGTAGTTTTAAAAACTTTCGAATCAGCAACTTTAGGCTGAGGGATGTCATTGTGCTGAGACCCTCTTAATTCACTTCCGGCAAAGCCAGAGCCATATTCGAAACCATGAACAGCATTAATGCTGAGCATAGCTTTCCCTAAATCGGCATGCAATTTATCAAAAACTGGTTCACCTAAACCCGCAGGGCAGCCTTTTATTATACAGCCTATTTTTCCGCCAACGGTATCGCCGTCTTTTCTAACCGAATCAATAAACGCTATCATTTCGTTTGCCGTTGCCGGATCAGCACAACGCACAATATTTTCTTCTCTAATTTGCAATAAAGCTGATAAATCATTGCCTTCCAAATTAGGAGCATCTATTGTTCCTACTGAAGTTACGTGTGCGAAAATTTCAATACCCTGTTGTTTTAAAAACAGTTTGGCAATTGCTCCAGCTGCTACACGGGCAGCAGTTTCGCGCGCAGAAGAACGGCCTCCGCCCCGGTGATCGCGGATACCATATTTAGCATCATAAACATAATCAGCGTGGCTGGGGCGGTAAACATCAACATTGTGGCCGTAATCTTTTGAGCGTTGATCTTCGTTTGGAATCAGCAAGGCAATTGGTGTCCCGGTACTTTTTCCTTCAAATACACCCGACAAAACCTGAACGGTATCGCTTTCTTTTCTTTGTGTAGTAATTTTGGATTGACCCGGTTTACGTTTGTCAAGTTCTGATTGGATAAAATCCATATCAATATCCAATTGCGCCGGACAGCCATCAATAATTACCCCGATGGCTACGCCATGAGATTCGCCAAAAGTGGTGATGCGAAATAGTTGTCCGAATGAGTTGCCTGCCATATTTGTTTAGATGTGAGAAGCTAGATATGAGAGTTGAGAAATACTCAGTTTACCTTACCTGAACTTCAGTATTTTAGTTTAAATTATTTAGGATGTTAGATTTGAGATATTAAAATTGAGATTTCCCCTCAAGCTGTTCTCAGATCTGGTTTAGATTTTAGATTATTGTTGTTTTATTTTTTTATTCTCAGCTCTATGTCTAATATCTCACTTCTCAAGTCTCAAATCTCAAGTCTCATGTCTCAGATCTCTTTCACATCAAACCCTGCTTTTTTCAAATCATCCCAATAATAAGGATAAGATTTTTCTACTACCTGCATTTCTTCAATTTCAACTTCGTTAATCAATAGTGCAAGTGGTGCAAAAGCCATTGCCATACGGTGGTCCTCGTAGGTTGCAAAAGTAACCTGATCAGGAAAATGAAGGTTGTCTGTATTTAAAGTATAAACAAGATTATCTTCTGTAAAAGTAACACCTATTTTGGCTAATTCGTTCTGAAGGGCTGCAATACGGTCTGTTTCTTTAATTTTTAAGGTTTCTAAGCCCGTAAAAGACATATTTTTACCCAGAGCTGCAGCAATAACTACAATAGTTTGTGCTAAATCCGGACAGGTTTTTAAATCTAAAACTTCTTTAGTGTCTAAAGAAAGGCCTAAGTTGCTAATGGAAATTCCATTATCGGTTTTGCTGGTAGCGATGCCAAAAATCTTCATGATATTTTTGATCTGGCTATCACCCTGCAAACTTTTCTCTTTTAAAGCGGGTAAACTAATTTCTGCTTCATCTGCTAAAGCTGCAATGCTATACCAATACGATGCCGCGCTCCAATCTGGCTCAACAACCAAAGTACCAGGTTTAAAAACCTGTGGTTTGATGGTAATTGAATTTCCATTCCAGCTATGTTCAATGCCAACTTCAGCCAACATATCTAAAGTCATATCTACATACGGTTTAGAGGTCAATTCGCCTTCAATTTCTAAAGTTAAACCCTGAGGCAGGATAGGGGCAATCATCAGCAAAGCCGAAATATACTGACTGCTGATATCGCCTTTTATTTTAACTTGAGCAGTTTTTTGATGTAAAGGACCAGTAATATTTAATGGAGGAAAACCGTCTGATTCTGCATATGAAATATCAGCACCGATTGTTCTCAATGCCTCAGCCAAAATCCCGATCGGTCGTTGCTTCATTCTTTCGGTTCCTGTTAATAGGAAATTCCCGTTTTTTGCAGAAAGATAAGCAGATAAAAAGCGCATGGCAGTTCCCGCTGGACCGACATCTACCGTTTTTGATTCCTCAATTTCAACTTCTAATTCTTCTTCTAAATTATTCAGAATTCCATTTAACGTTACAGTATCGGCAGCATTGGAAAGGTTTTCAACTTTAACCAGTTTCTTGCTTAAAGCGCTAATAATCAATGCTCTGTTGCATTCGCTTTTAGAGCCTGTTAATTGGATTTCCGTATTAATATTCTTGGTTCCTTTAAAATAAACTAAGGCGTTTTTCGACATTTTATTCTGTTTTTATTCTTAAATGTAAGTGTCAGATGAAAACACCTGACACCACATTATATTTGTTTTTATATCACGTTGAGTTAGTCAAAAACTATTGTAAGTCCTTCGACAGGCTACCATTGACAGACTCTAATAGAGTGGTCGTCATCTCGACCGGAGCAACGCGAAGTGGAGAGATGTTTGTACCAAGTTATTGAAATCAAATTTAAAAGATTTCTCCACTGCGGTCGAAATGACGATACTTCGAGACCATTCACTTTCTTTATTCAGCTGTCCATTCATATTGTTTTATAAAATAAATTACACCTCAGGATGACATCGCTATTAGAGGCTGCATTAAGCTTTACTCTTTTCAGCGTTAAGCTTGATTAAGCGTTTCGGTTTTACCCTCCACCCTAAACCTTTAAACCCTCCACCTTTATTACGCTTTAACCTCGGTATGTTGTTCAGCTGCAATGCCTTTTTCAGCTTTACCAGCATTCATAATTTCAGTTTGTTTACGGATCGATTCACCGTGCATCAATTCTAAGAATTTCTCAGTAAAGTTCAGGTCTAATTTTAATGCTTTTGCAAAAGCGTGACCTTTTTTAATGATGGCATCCCAACGGTTAACCTGTAAAATAGTTACCTGGTTATCACGTTTAAACTCGCCGATTTTCTCAACGATAGCCATACGTTCGCCTAATTTCTGTAATAAAATATCATCAATTTTATCGATTGATTTACGTAAGTCGGCTAATTTATCAGCGAAAGCTTCGTTTGGTGCTTCTGGTTCACGTACTGTTAAACGGTCTACCAATTCTGCTAAAGCAGCCGGTGTAACTTGTTGCTTAGCATCTGTCCAGGCAACTGATGGATCTACGTGAGATTCGATCATTAAACCTTGCATGTCTAAATCCAAAGCTTTTTGAGAGATGTAAGGGATTAACTCACGGTTACCACAAATGTGACTTGGATCGTTGATGATTGGTAATTCAGGACAAAGTGTTTTTAACTGAATAGCAAGTTCCCACATTGGTTCGTTACGGAATGAACTTTTCTCGAATGAAGAGAAACCGCGGTGAATGGCACCGATTTTAGTAATTCCTGCGCCATTGATACGCTCAATTGCACCAATCCATAATTGTAAATCAGGATTTACGGGGTTTTTAATTAATACCGGAACATCATGGCCTTTTAACGCATCAGCAATTTCCTGAACTGTGAATGGGTTTACCGTAGAACGTGCACCAATCCAGAGGATATCTACACCAGCTGCTAACGCCTCCTCAACGTGTTTTGCATTGGCAACTTCAACAGCCGTTGGCAAACCGGTTTCTGCTTTAGCACGTTTTAACCACTCTAAACCAATACTTCCGATACCTTCGAATTCTCCCGGACGGGTACGTGGTTTCCAGATACCAGCTCTCAATACCGATACTTTGCCGGTAGCAGCCAATAAATGTGCTGTGGTTAATAGTTGTTCTTCTGTTTCTGCGCTACAAGGACCAGAAATGATTAATGGTTCGTTGTTTACGTTTAACCAGGTGTTTAAAGGCTGAATGTTTAAATTAAGTTTCATGATGACGGTTTTGTTTAAAGTCCGGATTCCTAGTCGGATATCCGGTTTATATTTTATATTGTTTAATTGTTATATTGTTGGATTGAATTGCCAACTGAAAATTGTTTACTGCTAGCTGTTTACACTTTATCGTTTTTCTGATACTCTCCAAGGATATTAAAGTTCGACGTATATTTTAATGCTTTCCTGATCGCTTTATCGTATTTTTCGGTGCTCGGCCATTCTAAATCCACGTAAAAGTAATACTCATTTCTTTTACCTAAAACCGGCATAGATTGTATTTTTGTTAAGCTTACCTCTTGTTCTGCGAAAATATTTAACACAGTTGCCAATGAGCCTGCTTTGTGTCCGACCTGAAAACAGATTGATGCTTTGTTTATTTTCTTTCCTTCGTCTGTCTTGTCTTTTTTTAGGATCAGAAAACGGGTATAGTTTTTCTTGTTCGATTCTACACGGCGTTCTAAAATGTTTAAGCCGTAAAGTTCAGCGGCTAAGCTGTTTGCAATGGCCATGGTATCTGTTAATTGCTCTTCCTGGATCCGTTTTGCGCAGGCAGCAGTATCATTGCTTTCTACAATTTTAATGTGAGGATAATCGTAAAAGAAATCGATACACTGGCGGATGGCGATAGGGTGTGAGGTAACCACTTTAATATCATCAAACTTTACGCCCGGTAACGCCATTAAGTGCAATTGGATAGCTAAGTAAACTTCGCCCACAACTGAAAAGCCGTAATCGCGGATCAAGGTATAGTTTGGTAATAAGCTACCCGCAATAGAGTTTTCGATAGCCATCACTACGAAATCGGCGTCATTTTTCTCTAGCTTGTCGCAGGTTTCTTTAAAAGAATTACACTCAACAGTTTCAATGTCTTTACCAAAGAATTTGTATGCTGCTTCTTCGTGGAAAGATGCTTTAATACCCTGAATTGCTACTCGTTTTGTCGTTTCCATTTTTGCGTTAAAACAAAAAAATCCCGGCTGTTTGCCGGGACTTTTTTATACATTTTAATATTGTTATATATCTTTTTGCATATTAGCCCCGGCTCTTACTAAAATAGTAAAAGTAACCAAAGTAATATGTGTTTGTAATTTGCATTTCTTTTTTTGTTGAGCCAAATGTAATAACAAAATTTAATTTGTCAATAGGAAAACGAAAATATTTTTAATAAAATTTAATTTTGTATAAAATGATCTGTATCCTGGATTAGTCTTTTTATTTTTTGAAACAATTTAAAAACGGATTTTTATATGTTTAGGGCATTATTAACCACAGATAAAGAGGATAAACACAGATAAGTTATCATGCTGGGGTACGAAGCATTTATCATTGATAGAATCAATAAAATCGTCGTCATCTCGACCGGAGCAAAGCGAAGTGGAGAGATCTATTCTGGCAGATTTCGTTTCGCAGAGCCTTCGGGTTCCCGACTGCGTTGCGCCCGATAGCTAGCTATAGGGTCCGCTCGAAATGACGGTATCCCCGTGTCTGTCTGTAGCGTTGCAAAGGGCGTTACGGATTAATAATAGAAAAAGTTTGTGACTTATTTAATTGAGTTTATACACTCAATTTATTCTTGTATCCATGGAGACGCTATGCTTAACGCTACGGACAGGGCAAGATAAAAAAATCCGGACAGCCGTTTATTGTTTCTTTAACCGGGCTGCTCCGACACAGTTATACACCAACAATACCTTAAGATAACTTTCCCTTTACCTTTTATTTAGCTATTGTTAACCTGCCGATCTCAAGCGAGTCAAATGTTTGATCTACCTGAGCTCCAACAGGGGCATTACTCAACCAAAGCAAGGGTTAAGCAGCGTGCAAGCAGGTGTTAAGCAAGCCTGGCCGGAAGGTGGCATAAACGTGGGGTAAATGTGGCGTAAAGGTGGACTTGGAATATTTTTTTTGGGGGATCTTTAATCAGGCGAGATTGATTTGGGTTATCATCGCCTTTGATTAACCTAATATAAAAAATTATGATGAAGTGTGCAAAAAAAAGAGCTTCGTAATTGGCACGGGTAGCAGAAATGCAATTTGTTAGTTTCTGCCCGTAGTGTTTCGAGTGGCGCTAAGGAATACGCTAAGGAATAATAGTAGAAAAGAGTCTGTGACTCGTTTTAATTGAGTTTATGAACTCAATTTTATTCTTGTACCTATAGAGATGCTATGCTTAACGTTACGGACGGAGGGTTGTAAAAAGATTTTGCTTCGCAGGGCCTTCGGGTTCTCCACTGCGGTCGAAATGACGCCCTTTGTATAGCTTTCATCAACCCACTAATGTATTTGAAAAACTAACCTCTACCATTAATAGACTCAATAGAATCCTCTTCATCTCGGACTGAGCAACGCGAAGTGGAGAGATCTATCTTTTAGGGTAAGAAACCATCATCTGTGTTTATCTGTGCGCATCAGTGGTTAAAAACAATAGCGAGGATAGATCACGAAAAAGGTCCGTGTAGAAGACACAGACCTTTAAATAATTTTATCCTGTAGAACTTAATTCCTCTCGATCATTAAGACCTTTTACTTTTTGCAGTTGTAGTTCATCGTACTTTTTCTGTTCTTCCTCACGTAATTCCTGCTGCATAATTTTAGCGATTTTAGTGCTTCCATCATGGCTCCATCCCGGTGGATTGAAAATGTATTTTACTTTATCCATAAAGTTTGGCGCCTTTTTTACGTCTGCAGTTAAAGCTTTAAACTCATGAAAAATAATATTTACCGGCCCTGTATCAGTAGGTTGTGTAGTTAGACCATATTTCACAACATCCTCAGGCAATTCTTCCTGGAAAGTGCCAAACCACCTGTCCCAAAGAATCAATACCATCCCCATGTTTTTATCCAGATAGCGTACATTGCTGGCATGGTGTACCCGGTGATGGGATGGGGTTACAAAAATATACTCATACCATTTCGGGAATTTGATGTTGTATTGGGTGTGAACGAGATTACCGTAAATTTGGGTAACCAGGTATGCAAAAAGAATATCAACTGCAGTAAAGCCCATAAATGCCAGCGGAAGATAAAAGAAAACCCGATACAAAGGCTCAAAAACAGTTGAACGGAAACCGGTGGTTAAGTTAAAGTGCTCAGATGAATGATGGGTAACATGCATCGCCCAGAAAAAGCGTACATAATGCCCAACGGTATGCAAAAACCAGTATAAAAAATCCTGCGCTAAAATGAGCACAATCCAATATATCCAGATATTAGAAATCTGGAACAAACGGAATTGGTAACAATAGGCCAATAAGAAAAAAGTAAATGTTTTAGTGCCTAAATTAATCACAACGGCTGCCGTCATCAGGTAGATGTTCGTCCAGGTATCGCGTTTGGTATATAATTTTCTGTCGTGCGCATAGCTAAAATACATTTCAACCAGGGTTAACAAAATTACGAAACCAAACAGGCCAACAACAGAAATATCACTTCCGGTAAAATTCATTTTATAAGCTGTTATAGTAGTCTAAACTGCTTAAAATATCAGCTGTACTTACACGGCAGTTAAACGTGCATTTACCTGTTGTTTCTAAAAGTGAAAATAAAATATTTCCATCTTCATTCTTTTTATCACTTTGCATCAGTTCCAAAAGGGTATCAAAACTTTCCTTTTTAATATGGTAGTTAGGATACAGAGACAGAATATAGCCACTAATATCCTTCAGTTCTTCCTTAGTTAACGTACTGTTTTTGATCGATAATGCTGCCTCGCACACAAAACCAATAGCAATGGCTTCCCCGTGTGTTAATGGATTTTCGTCGTTTGCCAGCGAGTAACCTTCAACAGCATGACCAATGGTATGGCCGAAGTTTAAAATCTTACGCAGGTTTTTCTCATGCGGATCGATGGTAACCACTTCGTTTTTAATTTCCACCGATCGGTAAATGTCTTCTGCAGCAGGCGTTAAGTAGTTACTTGCCTTTAATTTTTCGTAGTAGGGTTTATCGTAAATTAAACCGTGTTTAATCATTTCAGCAAAGCCTGATAAAAGCTCACGCTCGGGCAATGTTTTTAAGAATGCAGTTTCGATAAAAACCATTTGTGGCAAGGTAAAGGTACCCACCATGTTTTTTACATTGTCAATATCTATTCCTGTTTTGCCACCTACCGAAGCATCAACCTGTGATAAAAGGGTAGTAGGTACATTGATAAAATCAATACCTCTTTTATAGGTAGAGGCGATAAAGCCACCCATATCGGTAATTACACCACCGCCAAGGTTGATCATTAAACTTTTGCGGTCGGCTTCAAAATCAAGTAAGGTTTTCCAGATGCCGATACAGAAATCGATATTTTTATTTTCTTCGCCTGCCGAAGTTTCAATCAGGTCAAATTCAGAAAAATCATCTAAAAGCGACTGGAAAAGTGGTAAACAGATTTCGCTGGTATGCTCATCAGCAAGTACAAAAACTTTGCTGTACTTGTTGCTTTCTAAAAGTGTTTTTAAGGCGTCTAAATTGCTTTCGAAATAAAGCGAATGGCCTGCGCTCGTTAAGGTTTCCATTAAATTACTTCGATTTTATCTTGTTCAAAAGTGATGATGTCGCCAACCCTGACTTTATAGCGTTTGCGGAATTCTACTTCACCGTTGCATTTTACCAAACCGTCCATCACAGCAGCCTGTGCATCACCACCGGTTCCAACCAAGCCTGTTGCTTTTAGCAGTTGGATTAATGGAATAAATTCGCCTTCTAATTTGAATTGTATCATTTTATGCAAAAATACGATTATTTAAAGGTTTTTAGTTTTAACAACCAATGCTTTTTATAATTTTGCACCAATCTGACTTATTATATAGTAAAAATGGATTTATCCACCAAAAAACAACCCAATTTCGACAATACGGAAATCGCTTTCCGTCAAAAATCTAACCATGAGCTTAAAAAAGCATACTGGCTTTTTAAAATGATTGGGAGTAATTTCCTCACCAAAGTTGGTCCGGCCATTACAAACTTCTTTTTAAATGTTGGTTTGCCAATTCAGGGGGCGATTAAAGCGACCATTTTTCAGCAGTTTTGTGGTGGTGAAACCATTGCAGAATGTAACAAAGCTATTGAGCAATTGGATAAAGGCGGTGTAGGTACCATTTTAGATTATTCGGTAGAAGGAGAAGATGAAGAACAGGTTTTTGACGAAACCTGTGCCGAAATTATCCGTACTATCGTACGTGCCGATGGCGATACCAAAATTCCGATTACAGTTTTCAAAATAACCGGTATTGGCCGTTTTGCACTCTTGCAGAAACTGGATGCCAAAGAAACTTTAACTGCGGCTGAACAGGCAGAATACGAAAAAGTAAAATTGCGTTGTGAAATGATCTGCAAAACGGCTTTCGATAAAGCTGTGCCAATCATGATTGATGCTGAAGAAACCTGGATTCAGAATACCATTGATGAGCTGGCGCTGGATATGATGCGTAAATTTAACCGTGAACGGATTATTGTGTACAATACTTACCAAATGTATCGTCATGATAAATTAGCGGATATGAAAGCTGACCATTTAATAGCCAAAGCAGACGGTTTTATTTTGGGTGTAAAAATGGTACGTGGTGCCTACATGGAAAAAGAGCGTAAACGCGCTGCGGAAATGGGATATCCTTCACCGATTCAGCCTGATAAAGCAGCGTCTGACCGCGATTATAATGAATCTTTACGTTATTGTATTGATCATATTGAAGAGATTGCCATTGTTGCCGGAACGCATAATGAAGATAGCAGCCGCTTATTAACTTATCTTTTAGATGAAAAAAATATAACGCACAATCATCCTCATGTATATTTTGCCCAGTTATTGGGGATGAGTGATAACTTAAGTTTTAATCTTGCCGATTCGAATTATAATGTAGCAAAATATGTTCCTTACGGACCGATTAAAGCAGTAATGCCTTATTTGTTCAGAAGGGCACAGGAAAATACTTCAGTAGCCGGACAAACAGGCCGTGAACTTGGGTTGATTGAAAGAGAATTAAAAAGAAGGAAACTGTAGTTAAGTTTTTAGTTAATCTTAGGATCGTCATTTCGAGCGAACCCGATAGCAATCGGGTGTAACGAAGTCGAGAAATCTAACCAGATAGATCTCTCCATTTCGCTGCGCTTCAGTCGAGATGACGATTTTATTTTTTGTAACCATCATGCTGATCCGATAGTTATCGGATCGAGTTTAGATTGAAAGTTTATTTTTAGCTCTTCAAAACTATTTCTTTACCACAAAAGATTGTTTGCCTGATAACAGATCGTAGAACAAGATAAAATCGCTCACTAAACTATAACCCGGATATTGAAAAGTAGCAGGTTTGTTTTTCTCGAAAAAGAAGTGCCCAACCCATGCAAAGCCATAACCCAATACAGGAATTGCTAAAAAGAAATGCCAGTTGTGAAAAAGAAAACCTGTAAAAAAAGCCAGGCAAACCAAGCCGGTACCAATAAAATGCAGGATACGCGATGTGGTATTCTGATGTTCGGACAAGTAAAAAGGATAGAACTCTTTTAGCGACTTAAACTTTTTTTCTGACATATATTAATTTACAAAATTCCGTTTGCTTTTAAAAAGGCACCTAGTTGAGCTGGTTTTTCGGTCATTAATAAGGCGTTTAATCCCACTTTTTTAGCGCCTTCTATATGTTGTGGACTATCATCAATAAATAAGGTTTCAGCCGGATCGAGATTGTTTTCTTTTAACACCTGCTCAAAAATATTGGTATTGGGTTTACGCAGTTTCATGTGTTGCGAGAAATAAGCTTTCTCAAAATAAGCATCGTAATTATTAATCTGGAAGGTTGCTTTCAGGTAGTTGATAATCCAATCGTAGTGGATTTCATTATTGTTGCTTAACAAAAAAGTACGGTATTTTTCTTTTACTTCAAGCAGTAAATCGTGATTTTCTTGTATCGTTCCAATTAGCAGGCTATTCCATGCCTCATCAATCTGCTGGTCGGTTAATTCGGGTTTGCCTGCGGCATTTCTAATTCCTGTCCTAAATTCGGCAGGAGAAATGGCACCAGTTTCAAAGTCATCAAATAGCTGGTTATGCGCTTTGTGCGCAAAGAAATTTTCGATATCTGTAATGCCCAATTTTTGAAAGGAAGCCTGAGCAATTCTGAAATCGATATCAAATATTACGTTTCCGTAATCGAAAATAATGTTTTTAATGTTTTGCATGGCAATCATCAGGATTTCCTGCAAAGATATTATTGCTGGATTAACGAAGGGTATGAAATTAGCAATTTTTACAATAAAAATCCAGAAGTGCGTAATTGCCGCGTGATATTTATAGTTGCGTCATTCCCTCCTGCGAGGGAATGACGTCAACATCAAAATAATTTTATTTATAGACCTATTTAGGTTCTACCGTAATCGACTGGATAATGGCACGGCTCTTTTTATCGCCTGTTTTTATCACCTTAAATACGAAATAAATATCATGGGTTTTTCCATCCGAAATCATATTGATCGGATCACTTTTTCTAAAAGTAGATTTCCCGATCATCATGCCTTTACTGTCGTCCAATCTGATTTCGATTTCACCATCTGATCCGGGATCGAGGTTTAAGAATGAATAACTAAAGCCTGAAATGCCGGTTAAATCAACATTTTTAATGGCTATCCAAGCGTTATCCTTAGTGAGAATGAGTTTTTCACCACCATAAATATCTTTTCGCTCAAAACCCCTAAAATCTTTGATGTCGTCCGCATCAATTACATTACTTTTCAGGTTGATCACTTTTGTTGTGGTTAGCGGTTTTTTTAATGCTGTACCTCCTGCATCGGTATAAGTTGCCTTTAAAGTTAAAACTGATTTCTTCTTATCAGTAGCAGCTGGCGGAATGATTTTGCCCGTAGTTGGAAGTGAGGCTTTAACCGCTTCTTTATTGCCTAAAGTCATAATCCACTCTGTGATTTTTTTTACTTCAGCTTCTTTCATTGCAGTGTGTGCAGGCATTGGTACTTCTCCCCACACGCCATGGCTACCGCCAATCACTTTTGAAGCCAGGTAATCAACCGCTTTAGGGTCGTTTTTATATTTTGCTGCAATTTTATCAAAAGCTGGTCCGATAGAAACAGCTGATTCTTTATGGCAGGTGCTACAATCAGATTTCAACATCAATGCTTTACCAATCATGGTTTGTGCTGCCTGCTGGTGCCCCAATTGTGCGCCAGCTAAATCGGTTCCTTCTGTATACGTATTTGAAATATATATGCGGCTATTGTTCACTTTAGCGCCTTTATCGCTTACTAAAACTTTATAATCAACTGGTTTATTAGGGAAGTAAAAACTTTTGTTACCTGTTAAATCTATATTTACAACAGGGTGTTCGTTACCTGCAAAAACCGGTATCACCTGACTTCTCGCTGAAGTTTTACTATTATCTATTACGGTAACACTTACCGGATATTCGCCTGCTTTAGCGAAGGTATACTGTAGGGTTGGCTTAGTGGTGGTTTTGGTAATGCCTTTTCCCAGGTTCCATACATAGGTTAAAGGATCGCCATCCGGATCTTTAGCGGTAACTGTTGCTGTCATTTTATAAGGCAATAAACCACTTGTTTTTGCAATATTCAGGCTTTCAACTAATGGTGGACGGTTACCTTTCAGGTAATCAATTCTGGTAATTGCAGCATCAGGGTTTTTAGTAAACCAGCCTTTGCCGTACTCCAGGATATACAATTTTCCATCGGGACCCAATTCCATGTCAATAGGTGCTGCTAAAGAAACGTTAGCCATAAAGGGCTCCATACTCAGGTAATCACCTTGTGCATTCATGGTTACTGCTTTAACCCATCCACGTACCCATTCATAAATAATTAGCTTTCCGTTATAATAGGCTGGGTAAGGTGAATTTGCTGAGGCATAGTACACCGGACCGGCCATTGCTGTTCGGCCACCTGCACCAACCTGTGGAAATTCTTTCGATTCTCCGTAAGGATACCAGATATAAGCAGGTTGTGCCGGCGGAAGTTGCTCTAAACCGGTGTTGTTTGGCGAATTATTGATCGGTTTTGCCGGATCAAATGCATTTCCGTTAGTACCATTGGTATAATCGTAGGCCTTGTATGGGTAGTTGTTGCCTATAAATAAGGGCCAGCCAAAATTACCCGCTTTTCGTGCCTGGTTTACCTCGTCATAACCTCTGGGACCTCTCAAATCGTCATCGTCCGGTGCATCAGGTCCAACCTCGCCCCAGTATAAGAAGTTGGTTTTTTGATCTACAGAAATTCGGTAAGGGTTTCTATTTCCCATTACATAAATTTCAGGTTTGGTTTTCGGATTGTCTTTAGGGAAAAGGTTACCGTCCGGAATACTGTAGGTACCATCTTCATTTACCTTGATTCTAAGTATTTTTCCCCTTAAATCGTTCGTATTACCAGCCGATCTTCTGGAGTCGTATTGTTCAAATCCCTTTCTGTTGTCGAGTGGAGCATAGCCTTTGTTTACATATTGTTGTTTTGGCGCATCAAATGGGGTGGAGTTATCGCCTGTTGATACATATAACAGGTTATCTGATCCAAAAGCAATAGATCCTCCGGTGTGGCAGCAAATTTCTCTCTGAGAATAGAATTCAAGTACAATTTTCTCAGATTCTTTTACAATCTGATCGTTAACCAATTTAAATCTTGATAATCGGTTTACAGATTTATCAAATGGACTGTAAAAAAGATAAATGTATTTATTTACCGCAAATTTTGGATCTGCAGCCATACCCAATAAGCCTTCTTCTGCATTTACATTGGGAGTGTTGGTTTTAAAATAAACATCAAGCTTACCAGCTTCTTTAATTTTTTTAGTCTGATTTTTATAAATCAATACTTCACCTCTACGTTGGGCAACCAAAATATCAAGGTTTGGAAGTACGGTCATTTCGGTAGGTTCTGTAAATTCTCCCTGCGCAAGGGTAACCTTCACAAAGCGATCCTGGTCTGGGGTGTCTATTTTATGTTTTGTGAAAAAATCGAAAGTTTTGCTTTCGTATATGTGTTGGTTCAGTGTTGTTGCCGATATTAGTACAAAGGCAGTGGCAGATAGCAAGAGGGTAAAAGTTGTTTTCATTTATTTTATTGACTGATTTTTAATAAATATAGGAGATAGTTTTATAGCCTGATGCATTGTATCAAAATTTATGCGAAAAAAGCAGAATAGATTTGTTATGGATTGATAGCATTATAAATGAAACTTGTTGCCATACTTGCTTTGAATTTATCATCTGATAAACATCAGCTCCTATCACAAACTTTACGTATCAGCATCTGCATAGTGAAGTTCAGTTCATCCCGATCCAATAGCTATTGGATGGAGCGTAGCGTTATGGATCTGCTGCGATTTGTACCAGTTTCATGTTGTTTTTGACCACCTAAGCCACCTGAGAGAAGCTAAGTTTAATTCGAAAACAAGACAAATCAAGGACAATTAATTTCCGTGTTCTCCGGGTCTCCGTGGCAAAAAAAGAATGGTTCGTGGGGACATAAACCATGGCTGCTGACGAAAAATCATCATTGTAAAATCAATTTTCATTGGTGTTTTTTGGAAAGCAATGTCTGTGGTGCTTAGGTTCCGCTGGTCCCGCCCTTTGCTTAATTCCGTGAAGGACGGAATAACGCTGTCGGTAGGGTTTATTTCACCCTGGACAGTAGTACTGTTCAAGCCCTTTAAACCCGATCGGAACGAGATGCCGATTTCTTCAATCGGCAGAAGCGGGAGCGGGACTGTTTTTGCCAAAGAGCTTCTGTAATTGCTTTCCAAAAAGATTAAAATATTAGCTTGCATCGGGCAATAGCGAGTACAGGCTTCTCTAACTACCAGATCCAATTTTCTAAACAAACTGATTCAATACCAATACCCCAACAAGACCTAAAACAGAAACCAAACTTCGAAATCGTACAACCATAAGTTGTTTTTGAAGTTATTTTTTGTCAGCCTATTGTCATTGCCATTTTAATCTGTAAATTACGTTATGAACGATAAATTAAATTTGATTCTTGGAATAGTTTCCCTTTTAGGTGGTTTTAGTGTTTTCTTTGTAATTTTTAGCGAAAAAAAGGGTTAATTCAATTTTCAAATACTTTTTCAGGGAGTAAATTTCTCTATGGAGGTTTATTTTGATCATTCGAAAGAAATCTGGTATACAGTAAAGACCGGATCTATTGTCTGGTATTTTTACAATCCTTTATTATCTAGGAACCTTAGCGTATGGGCTGATAATTTAGATAACAGCTAGTTGCCAATCTAGATTTTTGATACTGGTAGAATATGGCTGTTGTATGGGTTTTTAAATTCAAACTCTTATTATCGGCGCTAAATGCATGATAATATAAGAAAGTTTCGAATGCTGCCTTTAGCTTTATTCTTTGTATGCGCCTTTTTCTAGTCAGCATAAAATCATCAATACTTATTGCCTGATCTATTGATCAGGTCCAGAATTTTATGTAATAGTTAAACTTTTTGGTTTTTTGTATGTTTATTGAATAAAATCTAAATAAAAATGCAGGGAACAGTAAAATTTTATAATGAATCTAAAGGGTTTGGTTTCATTGTAACAGAAGACGGAGACGAAGTTTTTGTTCACGTTACAGGTTTAATTGATAAAATAAGTCAGAATAATCGTGTTGAGTTCGAAATAGCGCAGGGGAAAAAAGGCCCTAATGCCGTTAATGTAAAACTGATTCAATAGTTATATGAGGTTAGGCACAGTAAAGTTTTATAATCAAAAAGAAGGTGTTGGAAGTATTACACCATCAAATGGAGGAAGAGAAGTGAGTGTTTTTGCTCATGGTGTAGTAGATCCAATAAAACCCAATAATATAGTTCAATTTGATATTGAATTTACACCAGATGGCGTTGAAGCCACTAAGGTAATTGTGCTATCTGCATAGATAGATACTTTCGAATATCTTTGCATGCGATTGCATTTGTTGTTTTGTATCATTTTCAGCATAACTATCTGATATTGATGTACCTCATCTAATTATAATGCCAGGAGAAGGGAGTTAGATCTCATCGTTTAATAAATGGACTTAATTTAAATACGGAATCGAAAGATTGATGCTTTTTTAGATTTGACTCTTAGTCTGTATTTCAGGAGGCATTTATCATTATAATAATTTATTTTAGCAGCCTGTAACCAAATCTTATAAATTTGATCTTACAGTTGTTTACCCTTAAATTTTTATGATACAACTAGAGCCAATTAACGGTTTTTTTAAAAAAGATCGTGCGTTGCAGGCAATATACCCTATGCGTATATTAATTGTGCGTGAAGGAAATGGTTTTTTATGCATGAATTCCGGAGATTACCCCCTGTTAAAAGGCAGGATTTTTTTTATTCCGGAAGAAGGTCTGGTTAGACTCGATGGGGAGATTACTTCAGGTTATTGGCTAAGTTTTAGTAGTTTATTATATGCAGAATTTTTGCTTCAGCATTTAGATCCTCAGGCTAAAAACCTCTTTTTAAATTTATCCTTCAGGGATCTCGATTCGCACAAATTGACTAAAACTTATAGTTTACTTGATCAGCTAAAGAGGGAAATCAATGTTAAAAAAGATATACCTTATTTAGCACAGTACTTGTCTTTATTTCTAGGTTATACAGCTGGTTTAAATGGCTATCTTGCTGCCTTAACTTTAGATGATTTACAGCAGGTATTGAGATTCAGGGCAATTTTAGAGCAATTTTTTAGACAGGAAAGATCCATCCAATTTTATGCAGAAGGTATGGGAATGAGCACTGGCAAGCTAAATAAATTTTTAGATAAAGTGCTTGGAAAAAGCCTGACGGTGCTTATTAAAGATCGCATTATGCGCGAAGCGGAAGAATTATTGATCCATAGTGAATACACGATTGATGAAATAGCTGAACTATTGGGTTTCGAACAAACTACTAATTTTAGTAAGAGTTTTAAACGTCACAGAGGTATGTCGGTATTGCAATTCAGCCGCCTGGTCTAAATTGAATGAAAAATTAGTGCGTCTGCCAAAGAAATTTCATCTGCTTGATTTCATCTCTTCCAGAAAACAGGTATTCCTGACCTCACCACATTAATTGTTTTCGCGCCTAACGCGTAAAGCTTTGCTTACTGCATCTATTTTATCAGCCGCACCAATTTTACGTCAGCTAAATTATAAAATCTTAATCTAAAGAAAGGAAAATATTCCTAAAAATGTTACGTAATTGTATTTTGGCATTTACAGTATGCGTTAGCCTCATTTTTCATAGCTAAAATAAAATATAATCTGGTAATTTGTAGGCTTATTCCCTGTTGGAGCGCTAGCCAAATATCATTAATTTGAGGTTTTTAACCACAGATTGAAGACCCTTTGGGGGGAGATATTTGGAATTGCAATAGTCGAAAACAAGTAATAGATAATATCGCAGGTATGGAAATAAAGGTGCTATGGTTTCTGGCGGTTTGCAGCCCCGCTTTTTATTTCAAGTCCTCGCTGCGCTGCGGGCTTTACATTATAATCGGGTTTATGAACAAAGGGTTCTGCACCTTGCATGCCCTAAAAATGAAATACTACATTGTTAATAGCCCCGGTTGGAGTGTTACCCTGCAGCAACGAGGTACGAGGTAGCGAAGCGTAAAAGCGAAAGACGGGAAGTGACTGAATGTTTTTGTACAGGCATTGCGCTCCGGATCCAGTTAACATTTCTCTATCCTCGGCCTTTTACCTATTGTGTGGACACAATTATTATAACATTCTTCTAACGCTCTATGCCGTGAGGCATAGTACTTTGGAGCGCCAAAGTACTCAAAGCGCTTTGTCAATCCAGCAATGAGCCTTTTGCACAATCCCATGCACATCAAAAAAACAACGGCACTTCGTTTTGTGTTCAATATTTTTTTAAATTAAATCATCATTTATGAACACAAAACCACTGCGTTTCAGGTTTGTTAGTGCCAATTGAACTAGACAGCAGCTGTTTTTTTGATTTTTCCGGCTCTTGGGATTGACGGCGTACTTGGTTAAAATCCGTGCTTTATTAAAGTTGGTTAGCAAAATGCCTAAACTATTTCTTAAAAAAAGATGTGGCCAAACATAGGCCTTTGATGAGATAGAAAGTGCAGCTATGTAACAGGTTCTTAGCTATAGCCTGGAATGACAATGTGATCATTAATCCTCAAACAAATAACCGCTATAAGCCAATCCTTTGGCTACACTTTTGAAATTGTCGCCAGAGTTTAACGGAATATGAGGAAATTTAGTTTTAAACAGGTTTTGCACGGCTGAAACCATTGATGTTCCTCCGGTTAAAAACAGACAGTCAATGTCTTCCGGATTGATTTTGTATGTTTCCATAAACTGATCCAGGTAAGCATCGATTTTATTGATGTCTTTTCCGATAATCGAATTGTACTGCTCAAGTGAAATATTTTCATCAATCTCGATTTCCATATTGCTGTAGGCAAAGGTAGAAACAGGTTGGTCTGAAAGTTCGATTTTTGTTTTCTCGATCGATCTGAACAAAGAATAACCCAGGTTATTTTCGATCAGGGTGATCAGGTTTTTGAATTTCGGATCGTTTCCAGAATAATAATAATATTCCTCAATCTCTTTCTGAATTTTTAAACCGTTAAAAAAGTTCATTTTATCCCAGGTACAGATATTGGCAAAAAGCGATTTCGGCACATTTAAAACCTTTCCTGGCGTGGCCTCGTACATGGTGTTTTTTCCAAAATATGGTGTGCCTTTATCCCACATAAAGGCAGAATCAAGACTGTCGCCACCAATATAAATACCACCAGAGGCAATCATGTCATTTTTACGGTCTTTGCTGCCCACTTTATCCGGATCGAGGATCAGGTAGGTGAAATCTGTTGTACCCCCACCTAAATCGGCTACTAAAACACGTTCTTTTTTCTTAATTGTTTCTTCGTAGGCAAAGGCTGCCCCAATAGGTTCGAATTGAAAACGCACATCAGTAAAGCCAGCGTTTTCAGCAGCTTTTTTTAACCTGGTTTGCGCTAGTGTATCTTTCATGGTATTGTCATCATCAAAGAAAACCGGTCGCCCGATAATGGCCTTGTGACAGTCTTCACCAATAATCTGATCGGCCTTCGCTTTTAAATCTTTTAGGATTAAAGTGACCAGATCAGAAGCTGTATATCTTTTATTATGGATACGGGTTTCGGTAAAAGTAGTTCTTGAGAGGATTTGTTTAATAGATTTGATGAAGCGACCTTTCATGTTGTCACTTAAATAAGCATCTATTGCTTTGTCGCCAACGATATGGCTTTCGCCATCAATAAAACTTTTTACTTCTGTAAAATAAATTAATGAAGGGATAGAAATGGTGTCTACAATTTCCTTCTTTTCTTCATCATAAATAGAAAGTGCCGAATTGGTTGTTCCAAAATCGATTCCGTATAAAAACTTGCTCATGGTGTGTTATGCTGTGGTTGGCGGCTAAAATGGGGTTGCGAAAGTATTAAAAAATTGTGTTAAGAACTAAAATTTTTAAAATAATTCACTTGTACCTAAATGGGCGTTTACAATACGCGTAATTTGCTGGCCCAGTTCTTTTGCATTGCCAATGCCTACGCTTTTAAGTGCCGCAAGTTGGTCGGTAGTTCTGGGCATTTTTTCTGCAATAGAAAGTAATGCTAAGTCAGACAGTACCGCATAATCCTGGGTGCCACGTTGCACTGCGATTGTTTTGCGCCATTCGACCAGGTTTTTATACACCTGAGGATTGGAAATCTCTTTTGGCTTGATGCTGGATTTAACCGGTTTTTTCTCGGGTTGTTTATTGCCAGCGGCATGCAAGGTATTGATATAATCTTTGATCGAAAAAGGGTTCCACGAAATTTTAAATAAAGCCAGCTTGATCTGCAGTGCATCTTTACAGTCGTTTAACACGGTAAGTAATTTGTCAGAGTGCGTATCATTATAAAAGTTGATGGCTATAATTTTTGCCGTTAAGGTAATGAGCTGTTCCAATTTTGGAATAAAATAATCTGAGGCTTTCTGCAAACGTTCCATAAAAGCACTTTCATTTGCAGGATTTTCATTGGTGCTTATTTTCGAGAATTCTTTTGTAATGAAATTTCTGGCTACTTTAAAGATCTCGTGTTGAAAGATCTGGTTTCCCTGTTCGTAAATAGATAAAAAAGCATTCTTCTCGTCTTTATCGATCAGTTTGGAGCGCCCGAGTTTCTCCCAATCTTTGGCAATCAGCGAAAAATCCAGAAGCTCATGAATCAATCCCCAGGCATATTGCTGTGTATAACGTGCCAGCAGATCAGCCGTAGGTTTATCCTGGTGAGCAGCTTTTGTGAAACTGATTACTTTTGCATCAGTAATGATATTTTCGGGTACCACAGGCGATTTCAGGATAAGTCCTTCCAAACTTCTGCAACGGCTTAGTGCTACGTAAGCCTGTCCGTGGGTAAATGCGGTGCTCACATCAACTATTGCCTGGTCGAAGGTTAGTCCCTGGCTTTTGTGCACCGTAATTGCCCAAGCCAGTTTAAATGGATATTGCGAGAAGGATCCGGTACTGGTTTCGTCGATTTTATTTTCTTCGTCGCTCAGGCTATATTTAACATTTTGCCAGATTTCTTTTTCTACTTCGATTTCCCTGCCGCCATTGGTGAAAGTTACTTTTATCGAATCCTGACTGATTGCGGTAACTTTTGCCGCTTTTCCGTTGTAGAATTGCTTTTTACCCGAAGAATCATTTTTGATAAAAATGACCTGTGCACCCAGTTTTAGCTGAAGTTTTTCGTCGGTAGGGTAGGCATCTTTAGGGAAATCGCCACTTACATCTGCATTGAATTCGAAAATCTCCCCTGGCAATTTTTCTAAACAACCCTGGTTAATTTCATTAACCAATTGGTTGTGTGTGGTGAGCGTAATGTAATCATCTTTCCATTCCTGATCTAAAGAAGGATCGTAACGCTCATTCAGTTTGGCAAGAAGGCCGGCATCGAGACTGTTTTCCCGCATCCCATTCAAAATATCAAGAAATACGGGGTCTGATTGACGGTAAACTTTATCTAAAGTGAACGTAAGCATTGGCGTAGACATGAAAATGAGGCTATCGAAAAAGTAGGGGCTGGAATAATAACTGCCCAGAATATGCCAGGCATCGTGGAAAATAGGAGAGAGCTGGTAAAGATCGCCGATCATTAATACCTGAACGCCACCAAACGGACGGTTAGAGCCTTTAACACGCTTTAAAGTACGGTCGACAAAATCAATCAGATCAACCCTCACCATACTAATCTCATCAATGATCAATAAATCAAGACAACGTAAGAGCCTTGTTTTTTCGTCTGAATATTTAAAATTAGTTTCAGCGTTTTCATCAACAACCGGAACCAGGGGGCCGAACGGAATTTGAAAAAAGGAATGGAGCGTTACGCCACCAGCATTTATTGCTGCAACAGCGGTAGGTGCAACAATGGCGAAATTCTTTTTTGTGGTATCCCTAATCTTGCGTAGCAGGGTTGTTTTACCGGTTCCAGCTTTACCTGTTAAAAAAACAGGCTGATTGGTGGTGGCTAAAAAATCGAGAAGAAGTTGGTTGTCCGGGTCGGGCGTATTCATATCAATTACAAAATTAACCTATTCGAAATTGATTTGAGGACAGGTGAGCAGGCGTTTTATCAACATTTTTTAATGAGAAACGAGGTGCTGTAAAATGAAAATTAAAATTAAGCGCTTGAAAATGAGTTTATATTCTTTCTTTTTATGAAAAAAGGGTGAAAACATTTTCCTAATTTCAATTCAAATTTGTAACATTGCACTCGCAAAAAAGGAATACCTTTTTTCCGGGCCTATAGCTCAGCTGGTTAGAGTAGAAGACTCATAATCTTTTGGTCCCTGGTTCGAGCCCAGGTGGGCCCACTGCTTTAAACCCCTTTAAGATAGCCTTAGAGGGGTTTTTTGTTGCTCACAGTAAACTGGATTGCGCATAGTAACTCAGTATTGTTCTTACAACACTTTAATCCATTTGCCTTCGATACTTTCCAGATTTGTTCAGTCGAAAACATGCCAGTCTCAATCTTCTCGAATTAGGTATCATTAAAATAATTTAACAAGGTACTGCACTAATACTATTTTCCGAAAGCCTCGCTTTGCAACCGGTTTAATTTAGAATAGCGTATTGCGGTCAGAGTTTGGCGTTTCGGTGTCACAGTTATGTTGGCGGCTTAAGCTAGATTAATTGTCAGTCTGAGCGGAATCGAAGACTCTTACCGGAAGTTTCATAGGCAAAATCTAGTCGTTTCTAATTGTGGAGCTGAAAAAGATGCAGTATTTATGGTTTACCGTAAGAAACAAAAATAATTAATTGAGTTTTTTGTATCTCATTTAATAAAATTCTTATGGCAAAAACAGCTGCATTTCATTCTGTTAAACAAAGTGTTTACCATGATAACACTAAGTGTACGGAAGGTAACAACATCGAAAAGGAAAGCTTAAGGACTGGTACAGGTGGTAAACCAAAATGTGCACATTGTTCTAGGTTAAACTAGTTTAATTGTTGATTATTAATTAATGAAAAATTAAGACTTCCCCTTGGGAAAAACGAGGGGCTTTATTAATATTTTTTGCTACTGTGATCTCGATGTGAAAATCTACCATGTGGACACATTTTTTAAAAGAATAGTTTAGGCATCTCGCTAACCAACTTTAATAAAGCACGGATTTTAACCAAGGACGCTGTCAATCCCAAGAGCCGGGGAAATCAAAAAACAGTTGCAATTCAGGTAAATCGGCACTAACAAACCTAAACGCAGTGGTTTTGTGTTCATGAAAGATGATTTAATTTTTTTAAAAAAAAATATTGAACACAAAACGAAGTGCCGCTGTTTTTTGATGAGCATGGGATTGTGCAAAAGGCTCATTGCTGGATTGACAAAGCGTTTTGGGTACTTTGGCGCTCCAAAGTACCATGCCCCCGCGGCATAGAGCGGTAGAAGAATATTATAATTAATTTTGCCCACGCGGTAGGATCTGAAAATGGGCAGGTTGAAGAACCGATTATCAAAAATCCACACCCACAACAATTTCGTTTATTAACTGAAGCGTTAAATCTTTTTTATGTACAAATCCCTTGTTTTAGTAATGCTCTTGTTCCAAACGATACTTTCTTCTGCGCAGGTTAAAAAAGTAAAAAACATCAATTATGCGGGCAATACCGACGAAGCCAATACGCTGAATATTTTTTACAAAAACGACAGCATCAAAAATAAACCTGTTCTAATATTTATTCACGGCGGCTCGTGGAGTAGCGGCAAAAAAGAAACCTATTGGTGGCTGGGAAGGAACTTTGCGCGGAAGGGTGTAGTTATGGTAATCATTAATTACCCTTTGGCACCGAATGTACAGTACGAAAAAATGGGCGATGATTGCGCTTTGGCAGTAAAGTGGGTACAAGAGCATATAGCGAACTATACGGCGAGTCCGGAAAAGATTTTTGTAATGGGACACTCAGCGGGGGCACATCTTGCTGAATTGATTAATGCCGATCCTAAATATTTTAAAAGAGCTGGAATTAAAAATCCGATTAAAGGTGTAATCCTGAACGATCCATTTGGTTTGGATATGAAGGAATATTTAACCACAGCTGAAAAAGATCATTTTTATTTCGATTTCATCCGGACTTTTACCGATCAGCCTGCTGTTTGGAAAGTAGCCTCACCATTGGATTATGTAAACAACATCAAAAATCCGCATTTGCTTTTTTATGGAAGCAAAACTTATGGTGCCATTAAATTGCAAACGCCGAGGTTATACGAAAAACTTAAAGCCAACAATGTCCCGGTAGAAATAAAGGAGATTAAAGGCAAAAGCCATGTACCCATGATCAGTCAGATGATTTTTGGTGGGAACCAATTGTATCAGGATATTTTGGATTTTATAGGGCGTTATTAACACCCCGTCCTGCGGACACCCCTCTGGGAGAGGGGAATGCAAATTGCATAAAGACTATGAGGGACAATTCCCCTCCTTTGGAGGGGGTGACTGTAAGGCGGGGTGGTTTTGCTTACTGCACCAACCTACATAAACCCGGTAGTAGCGTAAATCCTTTTTGTTTGCAGCAACCTTGAATAGACTGTCATGCTGAGGTACGAAGCATCTGTTTCATAGCCAGCAGATGCTTCGTGCCTAAGCATGACAGCACCACAAAAAGATTGTAGCGGATAACGGGACTACCACAACCGATTAGCACCGGACCTTGCTTTCCAAAAATGAAGCTTTCCTAAAAAACTAAAACCTTTACACCGTCCGTGTAACCTTATCCAGTTTACTATAATCCATCACCATTTTACCTTCTTCATTATGGTAGTACATTTTCTCAAACTTAGCATCCATTTCTATTTCTTCATCCTGATAACTTGTTCTGGTGTGGATAGTCTGCGAGAAAGTATCATCAAATGCTTTTAGAATTACAAAAACTTCTACTTCTGCCTGTTGCAGTTCAGTTAACGATTTTTCAAAAAACGGACTATCTTCGGTAATGGGGTGTACCAAAGTCCAGTTTAAAGAGAGGATGCCAATTTTATTGCGCTCCAATGCCAGGGGATAGAATTTTCTCACATGTTTTCCATCAACCGTTTCATTGTACGACATGACCATCTGCACTTCAACCTCGATAAGCTGATTACGACGCAGGTTAACCAAACGGCACATTAAACCATGGCCTTTTTCGTAAGGGGCAATCACCATTTTTTTGCTGAAACTCACTTTAGAAGTAGGCCGGCTAAAACGGCCATACAATAAACCTGTTGCTAATGCAAAAGCAAGCAGGCCCAGCATACTTTCGAAGGCAGCCAGAATGCTCGTAACAAAGCCCTGCGGAGAAATATGACCATAACCCACGGTAGAAATGGTTTGAGCAGAAAAGAAAAAGGCATCAAAAAATTGATCGCGAAGGGTTACACCTTTGGCTCCTTCCAGATTTTCGATACCCACTACATTATATAAAACTGCGAATATGGTATTTACAACGAGGTAGGCAAGAAGAATCACAAAGAAAAACCGTGTCCAGCTCATGGTAACCAGGCGGGTATAGGTATCGTCGAACTTAAACCAGGGCAGACCTGTACGTTCTATATTTGCTGAACCATCGGGGTTAAGCATGCGCTGGTTTTTGGTTACGGGATTGGATCCGAAACCTAAATCATCATTAAAGTGTACTTTTCTTTTAAAGAAAGCCATATATTTTTAGAAAGATTTTGGAATATTAAAAAACAATGTCAATATTTGCTTTATACAAACATGATAATTAAAAACTTAAATAACAATTGGTGGTGGCCTAACGAAATTCGTTAGGCAAATTCTATTGTTATATATTTTAAAATATTTTAAACACAACTAAGAGGATTGCCCAAAAAGCAATCCTTTTTTTATGCCTTCCCCTCCCGTGGAGAGGTGTCTCATCGCCACGGTTCGTGGAGACACGAACCGGAATAAACATAATGGTTTGTGGAGACACAAACAAAGGCGCAAAATAGAGATAAATGAAAAATGAACCACAGATGTACTCAGATACACACAGATTTTTATCCGTGTTCATCCTTTTCATCTGTGGTTAAATAACATTGTAATAAACCATCGCCACGGTTAGTGGAGACACCGAACCGGAATAAATATAAATGGTTTGTGGGACACAAACCAAGGCATAAGAGGTATACAAAACATGAAAAAAATATTAAACCATTTATTCGAGAACAAGAGTTTTAGCAGGGAAGAAGCAAAGAATATTCTGATCTCCATTTCAGAGGGTGCTTTCAATTCTTCGCAGATTGCCGCTTTTATTACGGCTTATGCCATGCGTAATATTACCGTACAGGAGTTACAAGGCTTTCGTGATGCGATGTTGGATATGTGTGTTAAAGTAAATTTATCTGGTTACGACCTGATCGATCTTTGCGGTACTGGTGGTGATGGCAAAGACACTTTCAATATTTCTACCCTGTCCTCATTTGTAGTGGCAGGTGCTGGTCACCCGGTGGCCAAACATGGTAATTATGGCGTTTCGTCGGGCTGTGGATCTTCCAATGTAATGGAGCATTTAGGTTATACTTTTACCAATGATGAAGACACTTTAAAACGCAATCTCGATAAAGCAGGGATCTGTTTCCTGCATGCTCCGCTGTTTAATCCGGCGATGAAAATTGTAGCACCGATTCGTAAGGAACTGGGAGTGAAAACATTTTTCAATATGCTTGGTCCGATGGTTAACCCAGGGCAGCCAAAATACCAGATGGTAGGCGTGTTCAGTTTGGAACTGGCCCGTTTATATGCTTATTTATACCAGGATACCGATAAAAATTACACCATTGTACATGCATTAGAAGGGTATGATGAAGTTTCGTTAACCTGCGATGTGAAAACCTTTTCGAACAAGGGCGAGCAGATTTTAACGCTTCAGGATATGGGCTTCGGCAGGGTTGATGTAAACGCGATTAAAGGTGGCGACACGGTAGAATCATCAGCTAAAATATTTATGGATGTGTTAAACGGCGAAGCCACCGATGTGCAGAACAATGTGGTGTTGTGTAATTCGGCACTAGCGATTAAAACCATAAAACCTGAGCTGTCTTTTGCCGATTGCTTTTATGAAGCGGAAGAATCTTTAACAAGTAAAAAAGCATTAAACAGTTTCAAAAACCTATTGGCATGTTAAAGTTAAAAGTTTGCGGAATGCGTTTGGCGGCCAATATTGCTGCGGTGGCCGAATTGCAGCCAGATTATTTGGGTTTTATTTTTTATGATAAATCGCCCCGGCTAATCAGCGATGTTTCTGCTGAATTGATCAAATACATTCCCTCAGAAATTAAAACCGTTGGTGTTTTTGTAAATGAAGACCTTGAAAAAGTAAAAGATAAAGTAAACACATTGAAGCTAAAGGCTGTTCAGTTACATGGAAGCGAATCGCCTGAATACTGTGAAGCAATAAAATCGACTTTCTCTACTTTGGAAGTGATCAAAGCTTTTGGAATAGATGAAGATTTTGACTTTTCTGATCTGGAACCTTATTTAGATGTGGTAGATTATTTTCTGTTCGATACCAAAACCAAATCGCATGGTGGATCGGGAAAAACATTCGATTGGTGTGTTTTAGACCGATATACTTATACCAAACCTTACTTTTTGAGTGGTGGACTTGATTTAGAACATAGTTCGGCCATAAAAGAAATAAATGATGAACGTTTATATGCCCTGGATATCAATAGCAGATTCGAAATTGAGCCAGGTTTGAAAGATGCGGAAAAGATTAAGGAATTTATTAAAGAATTGAATAAATAGACTGTCATACTAAGGCACGAAGTATCTGCAAGCGACGAAGAACTACTACCGATATTTAAGAGATTCTTCGTTCCTCAGAATGACAAAATTTACGGATATGAAATACAAAGTAAACGAAAAAGGATATTATGGAGATTTTGGAGGTGCATACATCCCTGAAATGCTTTATCCAAACGTAGAAGAATTGCGTCAGAACTATTTAAAGATTATTGATGATGCCGAATTTCAAAAGGAATTTCATCAGTTATTAAAAGATTACGTTGGCCGTCCTTCACCTTTATACCTGGCTAAAAGGTATTCGGAAAGATTTGGTGCCAATATTTTCTTGAAAAGAGAAGATTTAAACCATACCGGTGCTCATAAGATCAACAATACCATCGGACAGATTTTGCTGGCAGAAAAACTGGGCAAAAAAAGAATCATTGCTGAAACTGGTGCTGGTCAGCACGGCGTGGCTACGGCAACAGTATGTGCTTTGCGTAACCTCGAGTGTGTGATTTACATGGGCGAGGTGGATATTGAGCGCCAGGCACCGAATGTTGCCCGTATGAAAATGCTGGGTGCAAAGGTTGTTCCTGCAAGTTCAGGGAGTAAAACCCTGAAAGATGCCACTAATGAGGCGATGCGCGACTGGATCAATAATCCGGTTGATACACATTACATCATCGGTTCGGTGGTTGGTCCACACCCTTATCCTGATATGGTGGCGATTTTTCAATCGATCATTTCTGAAGAAACCAAAAAACAATTATTAGAGCAGACTGGAAGTGACCAACCTGATTATGTTTTGGCCTGTGTGGGTGGTGGCAGTAACGCCATGGGCATGTTCTACCACTTTATGGACGATGAAAATGTTAAACTGATTGCTGTTGAAGCGGCAGGAAAAGGTGTATCTAGTGGATTTTCTGCGGCAACCACTTATTTAGGTAAAGAAGGTGTTTTGCACGGGAGCAGAAGCATTTTAATGCAAACACCAGATGGACAGGTTGTTGAACCGCATTCTGTTTCTGCCGGATTGGATTACCCTGGTATTGGCCCACAACATGCACATTTGTTTAAAACTGGTCGAGGTCAATATGTTTCCATTACCGATGAAGAAAGTTTAGATGCAGGCTTGCTTTGTACCCAATTAGAAGGGATTATTCCAGCTATTGAAAGCGCACATGCATTGGCTTACTTAGAAAAAATGGAATTTAAAGGCGGCGAAAATGTAGTAATTTGTCTTTCAGGCCGTGGCGACAAGGATCTGGATACTTATATTAAATATTTTAACTTATAACCCCTAAATCCCCTGAAGGGGACTTTTGAGGTAATTTTTCACACATTAATAGCCCCTTTAGGGGTTTGGGGTATGAACAGAATTAAACAACTCTTCCAGGAGAAGAAAAATATATTATCAATTTATTATACCGCTGGTTATCCAAATACTGGCGATACCATACAAATTGCAGAGGCATTGGAGAAATCAGGTGCTGATATGCTCGAAATCGGTTTTCCTTATTCCGATCCTGTTGCCGATGGACCGGTGATTCAGGCGAGCAGTAAACAATCATTGGATCAGGGCATGACGCTTAACCTACTTTTCGAACAGTTGAAAGACTTGCGTAAGACCGTTACCATTCCGGTTTTGTTAATGGGTTATGTAAATCCGGTTTTGCAGTTTGGTGTAGAAAAATTCTGCGAAGCCTGTGCCGAAGTAGGGGTAGATGGTTGTATCGTTCCTGATTTGCCCATGGTAGAGTATGAGGAATTTTATAAAGATTGCTTTGAAAAACATAACCTGAGCAATGTGTTTTTAATCACCCCTCAAACGGCTGAGGAACGCATCCATAAAATTGACGGTTTAACCAATGGATTTATCTATTTGTTATCATCATCGGCTACTACGGGTAAAAACCTCGAAGTTGGCGATACCACAGAAGCTTATTTCAGCAGAATTAAAAACCTGAATCTGAACAACCCAACCATGATCGGCTTCGGAATCAGTGATAAACAGACTTTTGATAAGGCCTGCTCGTACGCTAATGGTGCTATTATTGGTACTGCTTTCGTTAAAGCCATTGCTGATGGGAATTTGGAGGAAAGTGTAAGCAATTTCATGATGAAGTTTAAGCGTTAGTATTTTTCTTTTCTTCCATAAATCGTCATTGCGAGGCACGAAGCAATCTTACAACTATCGCTACTAGCGAGCGCATTAAGATTGCTTCCCCGAAAGTCGGGGCAGGCTTTTTCAGGTCGTCACCCTGAACTTGTTTCAGGGGCTTAATGGTTAAAACTTTACTAGTTTCTTTTCACCATATAAGCCATGTAAGAACATATTAGGTGTTGCGCTTATATGTAACTTATATGCTTATATGGTTCAGTCTTTTGACGGCTGTTACTAAGGCACAATACTTTGTGTTCTTTGTGCCTTTGTGGTTAATCCTTTCTAGGGTACATCGTCATTCCCAACTTGATTGGGAATCGTAATGCTCTGGTAGGGTTTTTAGGTTGCATTAAGATTAGCTTCGCTGAGCACTTCGTGGTTCCCGCCTGCGCGGGAAAGACGACCTTTTTTAGTAATCTTATCACTATAGGTATAGCGATCGTAGTATGATTGCCTGTCTGTTTCAGGTAGGCTTTATACATCGAAATGGCGGATTTTTTTGTACATTAGTCCCATTAAAATCTCTTTATAAAATATAACTCAAACAGAATTCAATTCTGATATTCCCTTATCGTTCTGATAGCAAGGGATAAATTTTTATTTTCTAAAATTTTATAAAGAACATCATGCAAGATTTAAAAATTGCTTTAATCGGTGCTACAGGTAAAGCTGGTACTTATATTTTAAAAGCGCTATTGGCGCAACAATTCAGGGTAAAAGCCCTTATCAGGAATCCAGAAAAACTTCAGATTCATCATCCCTCGCTGGAAATCATTACAGGCGATGTAAAAGATGCTGAAACAGTACATGCACTTATCAAGGGCTGCGATATCATCGTCAGCGCCTTGGGAATGGGACAACCTGCCAGCGAAAAAACAATCTTTACGCAATCAACAGCTAATATTCTAAAAGCAATGAAGGCTTTTGATCTGAAGCGGTACATCGTCATAACCGGTATCAATGTGGATACTACTTATGATCAAAAAGACGCCAAAACCCAATTCGCGACCAAGTGGATGTACGATAATTATCCGGTTTCTACCGCGGACAGGCAAAAAGAATATGAACTATTGGTTGAAAGTGATCTCAATTGGACTTTAATCCGATTGCCTTTAATTATACAAACCGACGAGGAAACCCCTGTAGGCACAAGTTTGATTAATTGTGATGGAGATCAGATTAATGCGGCTAATTTAGCTCAGTTTATTATTGAGCAGTTCGGGGAGAAGGCCTTTGTAAAACAGGCACCTTTTATCTGGAATAGTTAGGGTTATAACTTTTATCGTCATTGCGAGGTACGAAGCAATCTTACAACTATCGCTATTAGCGAGCGCATTAAGATTGCTCTTTCAGCCCTTCACCCTTATCCGATAGCCATCCGATTTGTTTCAGGGGCTTAGCGGTTAAAACTTTACTCGTTTCTTTTTACCATTTAAGACATTTAAGAACATATTAGGTATTGCGCTTATATGTAACTTATATGCCTGATATGTTTCAGTTTTATCGGCTATTAATAAGACACAATACTTTGTGTTCTTTGTGACTTAGTGGTTAACAGAATGAAGCAATCTTACAATTATCGCTATAAACGAGCGCATTAAGATTGCTCTTTCAGCCCTTCACCCTGATCCGATAGCTATCCGATTTTTTTCAAGGCCTTAGCGGTTAAAACTTTACCAGTTTCTTTTACCATATAAGACATTTAAGAACATATTAGGTATTGAGCTTATATGTAACTTATATGCCTGATATGGTTCAGTTTTATCGGCTATTAATAAGACACAATACTTTGTGTTCTTTGTGACTTGGTGGTTAATCTTTTCTTCGCTGTACGTCATTCCCAACTTGATTGGGAATCCTAATGCCATGTTAGGAGTTTGTAGATTTCATTAAGATTAGCTTCGCTGAGCACTTCGTGGTTCCCGCCTGCGTGGGAAAGACGACCGTTCTTAGCAATGCCTTAAAAGGACGATATTTCGAATATATTTACCTATTCACCCAATCCTCATAACTCATCTCAAATTTCACTTCCCCTTTATTTACCATGCCCACGTTTTTCCAGCCTTGCCGGGTATAAAATTCTTCTGCACGGGTATGGGGTGCTGTTCCCAACCAAACCGGCTCCTGCGTTTGATCAAAATACCAATCCATCATTAAACGGTGCAGTTCTTTGCCGATGCCTTTACCTTCAAATTCCGGACGAAGGAATAAAGCCCAGATGTTATGCTCCTTTAAATCTACAATAGAGAACCCAACTACTTCTCCATCTACTTCGCAAACCCAGCCTTTACCGCGTTGGGTAATAAATTCTTCGCAATCTTTATCAGTAACCAAAGCAGGATCGGACAAAATGTTCTCTTTTACAGTATGTCTGACAATTTGAATCGCAGCAATGTCAGTTATTTTTGCCTCGCGGAAAATCATTTTTTATAAGTTCTTGAGAAAATTAATTTATTTGAAAAAGCATTTTAAATGCTTTAATCGTTGATTATTATTCGTAAAACTAAACAATAAAATGTTTATGACAAATGAATGATTGTGAATTCTAGAATTGGTTCTACATTTGCTTAACGGTGTTAGATTATTTACACCTAATATTCCAGTCATGGGAAGTAAAGAGAGAATTCTACGTTTAAAAGATGAAACCAGAACAAAAATTCTGGATGCTGCCTTGAACATTGTGCAAACAGAGGGCTGGCAGGCATTGAGTATGCGTAAAATTGCCGACCAGATTGAATATACCGCACCAATTATTTACGAGTATTTTTCGAACAAAGATGGCATCTTACTGGAACTCACCAGAAGAGGATACCTCATTTTGGCTAAAGATATCCGCGAAGCCAGGGATCAGCACGAATCTCCGGAAGATAAAATGGAAGCCATGTGGATTGCCTACTGGAACTTCGCTTTTACCCACAAAGAATTTTATCAGTTGATGTATGGCGTAGACATGGTTTGTTGTAATGTTAAAAATTCGCTGCCTGAGGCTGAAAACTTAAGTAGTATGTTAGGGGATGTAATCGAATCTTTATTTGATAAGAAACCCGTATCTGAGGATGACATCTGCAGAAAATATTACACCTATTGGTCGATCATTCACGGTTTGATTTCCATCAACCTGGTGCGCCCGAATGGCAGAACAACAAACGAACTAAATCAACAAATTTTAAAAGATGCCATCAAGGGCATTACATTATCGATTAACAGTTAAAATATTTTTTTTACCCGGTAATTTAACACTGTTAGATTATTTATACACTATAATCCAATTAAATTTAATCATATGAAATCTCTACATCGCTTGTATCCCTTACTTAACACCGTTAAATGGTTTAATGGTATTAATTCAATGTTAACAATTTCTCTTTTATCTATAGTTTTAGTAAGCTGTAAGTCCGCTCCTGATCAGGCTGCAGCGGCACCACCACCACCAGCACTGCCTGTAAGCGCGATTAACGCCAGCACAGAAACTACGTATATTGAATATCCGGCTTCTATTCAGGGCGCTGTTGATATCGATGTGCGTCCGCAGGTGAGTGGTTACCTACAAAGCGTTCTGGTTAACGAAGGCGCTTATGTCACCGCTGGACAAACCCTGTTCAAAATTAACGAAAACCCGTACCGAGAGGCTTTAAACAATGCGAAAGCAAGTTTACATGCTGCAGAAGCGGCCATTTTAAACGCACAATTAGAAGTAGATAAGTTAACGCCACTTGTTCAAAACAAAGTCGTTTCTGATTTCCAGTTAAAAACAGCTAAAACGGCTTACAAAATCGCGCAGGCAAACGCTGAGCAAGCCAAAGCCAACGTTGCTTCGGCTCAAATCAACTTGGGCTATACCAATGTTAAGGCTACTGTTAGCGGGTACATCGGTCGTATTCCTAAGAAACAGGGAAGTTTAGTTTCTCCGACTGATCAGGTTGCTTTAACGCAGTTATCAGATATCCACGAAGTACATGTTTATTTCTCCCTTGCCGAAAACGACTTCAACAATTTTAATGCAAACTATCCGGGTAAAACTCCTGCAGACAGGATTAAACATTTACCAGCGGTTGAACTTTTACTGGCTGATAATTCAGCTTACCCGATTAAAGGTAAGATCGATATGATCGATGGTCAGTTTGATAAAAACACAGGTGCCATTACTTTAAGGGCCAGTTTCCCTAATGCCAGCGGAACCCTTCGCTCGGGTAATACCGGTAAGATCCGTTTAGGCTTGCAACACGATAATGCCCTATTGGTACCGCAGTCATCAACAGTAGAAATGCAGGATAAAGTATTTGTATTTACTGTAGGCGATAGCAGTAAGGTGAAAAAACAAGCCATTACCATTGTGGGTAAAGCCGGCGAAAATTACCTGGTTAAAGACGGGGTAAAAGCTGGCGACCAGATCGTGTTAAGTGGGGTTGATAAATTACAGGAGGGCATGGTGATCCAGCCTCAAAAAGCGGCAGATAAAGTAGCTGTTGCAAAAACAAAAAATTAACAAACCATTAAAGTTTAAGCAATCATGTTTCAGAAATTTATAGACAGGCCTGTACTTTCGACTGTTATTTCCATCTTATTGGTAATAGTTGGTATACTAGGTTTAACAAAGTTGCCCTTAGAGCGCTTTCCAAATATCGCACCTCCGTCGGTATTGGTAACTGCGGTGTACCCTGGGGCTAATGCCGAAACCATTTTACGTTCGGTAACGCCATCACTGGAGGAAGCAATTAACGGTGTGGAGAACATGACCTACATGACCTCTAGCGCCAGTAACGATGGTACGCTGGCCATCACGGTTTACTTTCAACAAGGTACCAACCCCGATCAGGCAGCTGTTAATGTGCAAAACCGGGTTTCACAGGCCACCAGTCAATTGCCTGCAGAGGTTGTACAATATGGTATCACCACTACTAAACAGCAAAACAGTTTTATTGGGGCTATCGGGGTTTACTCAGAAGATCCTAAAAAATACGATGCGGTTTTTGTAAATAACTATGCACAGATCAATATCATTCCCGAACTTAAACGTATTCCGGGAGTAGGTTCGGCCAGCGTATTTGGTGGGATTAAAGATTATTCTATGCGGATTTGGTTAAACCCAAGTCAATTGGCTACTTATAAAATTACACCTAACGAAGTGATCACCGCCATTCAGGATAAAAACCTGGAAGCAGCACCAGGTCGTTTTGGAGAGAGAAGTAGTGAAGCCTTTGAATATATCATTAAATACAAAGGTAAACTAACCAAACCAGAAGAATATCAAAATATTGCGATCCGTTCTAATTCAGATGGTTCTATATTACGTTTAAAAGATGTGGCCCGTGTTGAACTGGGTGCGTATAGCTATGGCAGTGTTAACCGTTTAAACGGACATGATGGGATTACCATTGGTGTAATCCAGTTATCAGGCTCTAATGCCAACGAAATCCAGATTGCTATTGATAAACTGTTGGCGAAACTATCAAAAGATTTCCCGGCGGGCATTAAATACAATCAGTTTTACCGTACCAAAACCGATTTGGACGAATCCATTAATCAGGTGGAACACACTTTGATCGAAGCCTTTTTACTGGTATTTATCGTGGTATTTATCTTCCTTCAGGATTTTAGGTCTACCTTAATTCCGGCTATTGCAGTTCCGGTGGCGATTATCGGTACCTTCTTTTTCATGCAGCTGTTCGGCTTCTCTATTAACCTTTTAACCCTGTTCGCACTGGTATTGGCCATTGGTATTGTGGTTGATGATGCGATTGTGGTTGTAGAAGCGGTGCATGCTAAAATGGAAGAAGACCCTACACTTAGTCCGAAAGCGGCAACCACCCAGGCGATGAATGAAATTACCGGGGCCATTATATCAATCACATTGGTGATGGCGGCAGTATTTTTACCGGTTGGTTTTATGACGGGTTCGACAGGGATCTTCTACAAACAGTTCGCTTTAACCATGGCCATAGCCATCATTATATCAGCAGTTAACGCCTTAACGTTAAGCCCTGCATTGGCAGCCTTATTTTTAAAGAATAAACATGCTGAAGGTGGACATAATGCACCTAAAAAAGGTTTTGTAGAAAAGTTTTATGCAGGTTTTAACGGTGGGTTTAATTACATGACCAACCGTTATGTTGGCGGTTTGAAAGTGCTTATCCGCAATAAATGGATTAGCATGGCCGGACTTGCTTTAGTAGTTTTGGTTACCGTTTTTCTGGTAGGCAGAACAAAAACAGGCTTTATCCCGACAGAGGATCAGGGTTTTGTGGCGATCGCTGTGGCCAGTCCATCAGGAACATCGTTAGCCAATACCAATAAAATGTTAAAACAGGCTGAAGCAGAGTTGAGGGCAATGCCATCAGCAAGATTTGTGATGTCGTTGGCGGGTTATAACTTTTTAACCGCATCCAACAGCCCGTCGGCCGGACAGATTTTCTTATTGTTAAAACCAAATGATGAAAGAGGGGAAGTTAAAAACATCGATGAGATACAAAATATCGTAAGGGCAAAAATGGCGGCTATATCTGCCGGTACCTTCTTTGTATTCAGTTTTCCTACGGTTCCGGGTTTTAGTAACGTGGAAGCCATGAATGTGATGTTACAGGATAAAACGAATGGCAGGTTAGATAAATTTAGTGGTGTAGCGAATAACTTTATTGCTAAGTTAATGGCGAAACCGGCTATTGCTTATGCTTTTACTTCGTATAAAGCAGATTATCCGCAGTTACAACTGGATGTGAACGATGAAAAAGCCGATCAGCTAGGGGTAAGCAAAAAAGATATCTTACAAACCATGCAGACTTATTTTGGTACGGCACAGGCCTCAGATTTTAACCGCTTTGGTAAATATTACAGGGTAGTGGTTCAGGCCGATGTTGCCGACAGAACCGATCCTGCGAGTATCGATCGTGTGTTTGTTAAAAACAAAGCAGGAGAAAGTGTGCCCATTAGTACCCTGGTTAAATTAACCCGTGTGTATGGCTCTGAAACGGCTTCGCGTTATAACCTGTTCAACTCTATCGAGGTAAATGCAATTCCTAAACCGGGTTTCAGTTCTGGTGATGCGATTAAAGCGATAGAAGAAACCGCTAAAGAACAATTGCCAACGGGATATGCCTACGAATTCTCCGGACAAACACGTGAGGAAATTTCTTCAGGCGGACAGTCTACCGTGATCTTCCTGCTTTGTTTGGTGTTCGTTTACTTCTTATTATCTGCACAGTATGAAAGTTATATCCTGCCATTGGCGGTAATCCTTTCCATCCCTACAGGTGTATTTGGTGTGTTTGTGGTATTGGGTTTAACCGGTATCGAAAATAACATTTATGTACAGGTAGCGCTGATTATGCTGATCGGGTTGCTGGCTAAAAACGCCATCCTGATTGTGGAGTTTGCCGTGCAGCGACGAAAGGCAGGACTGAGTTTGGTTGATTCGGCCATAGAAGCCGCGCGATTGAGGATCAGACCGATCATTATGACCTCACTGGCCTTTGTGTTTGGTTTGTTCCCGATGAGTATTGCAACAGGTCCATCGGCACAAGGTAACCACTCTATCAGTATCGGTGCAGCAGGAGGGATGGTATCGGGTGTAATTTTAGGTTTATTTATTATTCCGGTACTCTTTGTCATCTTCCAGGCTTTACAGGAGAAAATATCAAAAAAATCAAGAAATAAGGTTGTTCAGCACCATGGAGAACCTGTAAATAATAATCATGTAGTTTATGAAACGGTTTAATATTATTACCATCCTGCTCCTGGCTTTAATCTGGAGCGGATGTTCGGTTTCGAAAGATACAGCCTTGCCAAATGTAGCGCCTGGCTTGTTCAGAAATTCATTGCCAAAAGATTCTTCAAGTATTGGCGGGATGCCATTGAAGAGTTTTATCAACGACCTAACTGTACAGCATTTAATTGATACAGCGCTGGTTAAAAATTACGATATGCAAATTGCATTGAAAAATATCGATGCCGCTGAAGTATTGTTCAAACAATCGAAACTGGGTTATTTACCTGAATTGAAATTGCAGGTGGCAGCGAGTTCGAGCCGCCCATCTGATAACAGTTTAAATGGTTTAAGCCTGAACCAGTTTACAGGCTCAACACACATTGAAGATTATAATGCCAATCTGGGTGTGGTTTGGGAAGCCGATATCTGGGGTAAAATCCGTAACCAAAAAGCTGGCGCTTTAGCCAGTTTTTTGCAGACCGAGGAAGCACGCAAAGCAGTTCAAACGCGTTTGGTAGCCAATGTGGCGCAAGGTTATTACAATTTGTTAATGCTTGATGCACAATTGGAAATTGCCAAAAAGAACTTAAAACTGAACGACAGTACCTTAAGGATTATCAATTTACAGTTCGATGCTGGTCAGGTAACCTCATTGGCGATACAGCAGGCGCAGGCGCAACAGTTAAATGCCGCTCAGTTAATACCTCGTTTAGAGCAAAATGTAACCTTACAGGAAAATGCTTTAAGTGTATTGATCGGTACCTTGCCTAAAGCCATTAACCGCGAAAGCCGCTTAGATAAAATGATTATTCCGCAGGATTTAAACGCAGGTTTTCCTTCATCTATGTTAAGCCGCAGGCCTGATATTAAAAGTGCTGAACTGGCGCTTACCATTGCCAATGCAAAGGTTGGGGTAGCAAAAGCCAGTTTATATCCCTCGCTGGTAATTACTGCAAGCGGAGGCATCAACTCTTTTAAAGCCAGCAACTGGTTTAATGTTCCGGCATCCTTATTCGGTTTGGTTGGGGCAGGGATTACCCAGCCTATTTTTCAAAGAGGTCAGTTAAAAACTTCTTTAGAACTGGCTAAAATCGACCGTGAGAAATCGGTGATCCAGTTCCGTCAGTCGGTATTGAATGCGGTTGGCGAAGTGTCTGATGAGTTAACGAAAGTAGAGAAGTTAAAAACTCAATACAGCATTGCTGAGAAAAGAGCACAGACTTTACAACAGGCTTCAAGAAATGCAAGTTTGTTGTTTAAAAGTGGTATGGCGAACTATCTGGAGGTAATTACGGCGCAAGGCAATTTATTGCAAAGCGAACTGGAGTTAACCACCATTAAAACAGAACAGTTAAATGCAGTTGTTGGTTTATATCGCTCCTTAGGTGGCGGCTGGAATTAATTTGTAAAAACCTATATCCAAACCTGTAGAGTCTTTAAGACTTTATAGGTTTGTGTATAAATTTAGGCACTAAGGACGCGAGGTTCTTGGTGCTTTTTTTGTTTATCTTCCCTGCGAACAATCCGTCATTTCGACCGTAGTGGAGAAATCTAATTAGCAGTGTTTTTTAACTACTAAGTCACAAAGGCACTAAGATCATGTTGGCAAATAGCTTTGTGTTCCTGGATTCTTTGTGGTTAATAAATGTTTCTATGGGTCTCGCTATATAAACGGTCGTCATTCCCGCGCATGCGGGAATCTTAAAGCGTTCGCTATTTTTTCAGTCTGAATCTCCGGGAGTGGTGCTGTTTGAAACTATGAGGGGAGCTCCCCTCCTTATTTTAAAGGAGGGGCTGGGGGTGGTTATGAGATAATATCACTTTTCCCTTCGCTCAGTCTTGCCTCGGCTCACCGCCGCCGAAGGGCTCTTACTTTTTCCTTGATGAAAAAGTAACAAAAAATCAAGGCTTGGATCTGATGTCGGATAAATTCGTCAAAGCTTTGAGGTCGTCAGCACAAGCCCCGATGAAGGATCGGGGAGGGCGTGCTGCCTCTGGGCTGTGGTAGGTTGAAAGGAGGTGCAAAAGCTTTAACGTTTTCTCCTTCCATCATATCCTAGGCCGGATAGCAAGGAGCAGATAGAATGAAGCATAGACAGGCATCCGTAAATTTATTTCTCCGAAACTATGAGGGGGGCGCTGGGTCGTCATCTCGACCGTAGCGGAGAGATCTTTGAACTTCATAAACATAGTTCATCATTCTCGCGCATGCGGGAATCTTAAAGCGCTCGCTATTCTTTGCCCTTCGCTCTGCCTTGCCTCGGTTAGCCACCGAAGGGCTTTTACTTTTTCCTTGATGAAAAAGTAACAAACCTGAGCGCAGCGAAAGCATGCCTGCCTTAAAAAACAACAAACACAAAGGCATAACTGAAAGGCTTGCATCGTTTTTTATCTGATAATGTTGTTTTTATCGGTATAAAAGATTGCTGCGCAATTCCTTGTAAAAAGCTACGGAAATCTTGATTGCGGCAGCATCGAGGCTCTTACCCTTACTTATCCCACCGCTCCCGCTTTGATCCTGCCTTAGGTTGTGGGGGTATGAAGGGGGTCTACAAAGATTTCCGTGCTTTTTCCGGCGGAAATCTGCCAGGCCGGGTAGCAGGGAGCATAGATAGGCATCCGTAGAATTATTCACCTGAAACTATGAGGGGCACGCAGTATCGTCATCTCCTTAGCGGAGAGATCTTTGAACTATGTTGTTGCCTTCACGCAGTCTTGCCTCGGCTCACCGCCACCGAGGGGGCTCTTACCTTTTTCTTGATAAAAAGGTAACCAAACCTGAGCGCAGCGAAAGCATGACTACCTATAAAACAACAACTAAGAAGGCATAAATCAAGGCTTGCATCCTTTCTTGAACTAAGCTATCGAAATTCTTATTGCGGCAATAAGGAGGCCCCGATGAAGAATCGGGACTTTATATTGCCTTGGGCAGCGGTGTATTGTGGGGTTGTGTAAGAATTTCAATGCTTATTTCTACGAAAATCTGCTAGGCCGGATAGCATGGTGCAGATCGCATAGTGCAGCGGATTTATCGCGTTATTTCAATCGGGATCAATTCATCATTGTTGTATTTTCCTCCGGTTTTTTGTCATCCTGAGCGTAGTCGAAGGATCTCTTTTCATCACATCCTAAGGCCGGATAGCGGGGAGCAGGGCAATATCACGCGTAATTTTTATTCCGATCAATCCGTCATTGCGATGAGGCTTTTTCAGCCGAGGAAGCAATCTTAATACTATGGGTTATCGGAGATATAGTTCAGAGATTGCAGTCGATGGTTCAGAGGTTGCAGTCGATGGTTCAGAGGTTGCGGTCGATGGTTCAGAGGTTGCAGTCGGTAGTTCAGAAGTTGCGGTCGATGGTTCAGAGGTTGCAGTCGACAGTTCAGAGGTTGCAGTCGGTAGTTCAGAAGTTGCAATCGTTAGTTCAGATGTTGCGGTCGATGGTTCAGAGGTTACAGTTGATGGTTCAGAGGTTGCGGTCGATGGTTCAGAGGTTACAGTTGATGGTTCAGACGTTGCGGTCGTTAGTTCAGATGTTGCAGTCGGTAGTTTAGGCGTTGCAATGAGCCGTTTTACGGTTAAGCATTGCATAAAAGAGAAACAGCAACCCGGTTTGGGACCTGTTAAAGTGGAATGAGGAAATAAATTAGGGATGATTTTTTTAGGGTATTATGGGTGTTTTAGGTCAGGGTTCGGAAAGGGATACCCGAAACCTGTTTGTATTGGGGGCTGGTTGACCCAAAAACAGATTTTGCGTAATTTTTCACATCCTGAGCCATGGCAACTATACCGGTTTCTGCATTGTAAAGCGCATTATTGCGGTTAATGCGTAGGGTACTCAACTGCGAGCTGTTGGCTACCACATCGCGGTTTTTCTGCAATAAATCGTTATATAAACTGGTGAGGCTGGCTAGCTGCAAATCTACCTCGTTAGGTGCATACTGGGGTATGGTGGCTAACAGTTTAATCTGTTTATCGAGCGTATCGAGCAGGTTATCATAACTCTGTTGCGAGGCCGAAACCTGGTTAACCACTGTACCGCTGGCGGCCAGGTTATTTTTTTCTTCGGCTGTGAGTTTGGCCGTTGCCCTTTGGCCCTGTATTTTGCGGTGGTGGCTTACTGCATTATCCAATACCTGTTGGGCTACACTGTTGGCCTTAACGGCGCTCAGCACGCGGGTGCTCAACTTTTTTAAGGGTGCAAAAGCCAGATCGCGAAGGGCTATGGCATTACTGTTTTTAGCTGCAGCATCGTGCACTTGCTCGTTAATGGTTTTTGCCGCGGCGGCTTTTTCGGTTAAACTGCTTAACTGGATGTTTACATTGCTGGGGTTGTACACGGCGCCATAGCCGGTTAAATAAGCAATAAGGGTTTCGAAATTGGCTACGTTTTTGGCGTGGCCGGTCTCATTCGTTTTCGACATAACTTGTAGTTTTAAAAAGTAAATAAATTAGATTAATTGGCATTAAGTTAATATTATTTTCTTTACAACTAAAAGGAGTGGAGAGATTTTTTTTAAAATAATGGGGGAAACCGTAAGGATTGGAAATGAGCTAAACTTATCTTGTGAGAAATTAATATAGTAATGAGGCTTAAAATTCAACTTTACGTGGTTTCTCTTTGGTTACTTTTTATTTTATTATTTATTAATAAAGTACAGATACCTTATTGTTTCGATAACAAATGCCATTTTATTGGGTTTACTAAACTGCTAATTACAAATTTAGTTCCCTTAGTATTCTTATCGCTGGCAATTTTTGGGCTCATTTTTTATATCAACTTCAAATATGTTATTCGGAGAAATAGGTCTCTGCCTGATAAAGTAACTGGAATTGAAAACTTGAACTGGGAGCACTTAACTTTCCTGGTTACCTATGTAATCCCATTTTTAAGTTTCAATTTAAATGAAGATCGAAATGGTTTGGTCTTTTTTCTCGTGCTAGTCATTATTGGTATTATTTATATCAAAACAAATATGTTCTATACCAATCCAACTTTGGCACTCTTAGGATATCATATCTATAAATTATCTACTACTAATAAAGAGAACATTATCATCATTAGTAAGGATGTGATCCAAGAAAATGACCGCATTCAATACCAATTATTGAGTGATAATATATATATGGCTAATAAATTAATAAACAATGGAAATACAAGAACTTAAAGAAAAACTGAACATAGTTAACGATGCTGTTAATGCGATAGGGATTAATATACATTTGGTGAAAAAAGTGGAGGATGGAACTGAAGTCATTCTAGATGCCGATATCTCCCCAGAATTGGCCGATGAATTAAAAGATATATTTACAACGGCCATTAATGAAAAGATACTTAACAATGAAGAAATAGAATTAAAAGATATTTCTACAGCACAGGAAACAATCAATTCATTGTTCTTTTACGATTTAGAGGAGTTTCCTGAAAAACTTACAATAGCTAAGGATTTTGATCCATTTATTGATTATCCCACATTTTCGTTCTCAAATGATGATATGGAAACGATCAAAGCTATAATTATAACTATTGGAAGCGCAGAAAATTATTTTTCGATTTACAAACATGTTTATCCCGTTACAATTGTTAGGCAAGATAAAATGTTAGGGCTTATTCCTATTGGTAACCGATTTGAAAAGCTTGACAACAATATTTTACAAATTAATAGTTCCATTGATTTTTTGTTTACAGAGGATGCCCTCGTAATCAACAATTTAAAAACTTTGGCTTCTGCCTATGGTTACAATGAGATTATTAAAAATCAGGCCAGGCAAAATATCGAATTAATTTCGGGACTTGATTTAATAGATAATCTAGATGGGTTGACGGCATTGGTAGATAATGTTAAATATGCTAAGCGCGTGTTAAGGATAAAGCCAGATTCGCCCGTGCTCCAACTTGCCAAAACAAGGATAATCGCTTTTATCACTTCACACCCTAAACTTTCGGGTAAAATTAGATTAAATGCAACTGGAGACAGGATTTTGTTGGATACTGAAGTATCTAAAGTGATTACCATTGGGATTTTAAATGACGATTATTTAAAATCTAATTTAACCGAATTGGATTATGAAAGTGAAAGTAAATTGACTATTACTGATGAAGTATAGTTTATGGAAATTAATGTTACAAGCGTGATCATTTAAAATAAAATGTTGAAACTCTAATTGCTTAAATATGAGGTACCCCGAAATAAGGTTACGATATCTCAGCTTCTTTTAATAATTTAGCTAAATATTCTACCTGCTGGTTTTAATTTAAGCAATTATTGCTAAATTATGTCGAGCCTAAATTACTCAAAAAAGATAAATGACTTTGATCGTTAACGAACCTCAAGTTGAGTACGGATTTATTGGAAAACTAACCGATTTGAAATATACTTATCGGGCAGATATACGCGATCGTAATTCTTTGGAATTAAACTTTCGCCGGAAATTTGATGCATTGAATCGGGTAAACTTATCAGATGCTGAATTTGCACGCCTGAGGGATGAAATTGTTACGCCGGATGTATTTGCGGCCTCTAAGATCTTGCGTCAAAAGAATACTTTTACCCGTGAAGATGGTACACCACTGCAATACACTTTGGTTGATATTAAAGATTGGTGTAAAAATGAGTATGAGGTGATTAACCAATTTCGCATGAATACAAAGGATACCAATCATCGTTATGATGTTATCTTGTTGATTAATGGTATTCCTGTAGTACAAATTGAATTGAAGACACTGCAGATTAGCCCTAGAAGGGCCATGCAGCAAATTGTTGATTATAAAAATGACCCAGGTAATGGTTATAACAATTCGCTGTTGTGCTTTATGCAGTTGTTCATTGTAAGCAACCGTTCTGATACTTACTACTTTTCAAATAACAAAAATCAACATTTTGCTTTTAATGCTGATGAACAATTTCTACCTGTTTACAAATGGGCTAGAGAAGACAATTCAAAAGTTGATAATTTATACGAGTTCACTGAGATATTTTTAGCGAAGTGTACTTTGGGCGAAATGATTAGTCGCTATATGGTGTTGGTAGAAAGTGAGCAGAAATTAATGGTGATGCGACCTTACCAGATTTATGCGGTTAAAGCCATTGTGAATTGTATTCAACAAAATCGTGGTAACGGCTATATCTGGCATACTACCGGGAGTGGTAAAACCTTAACCTCATTTAAAGCCTCAACCTTGTTGAAAGACAATCCTGATGTAGAAAAATGTTTGTTCGTAGTAGATCGTAAAGATTTAGACAGACAAACCCGGGAAGAATTTAACAAGTTTCAGGAAGGTAGTGTTGAAGAAAATACCAATACGGATACCTTGGTAAGAAGAATGCTTTCAGAAAGTTATGCCGATAAAGTGATCGTCACCACGATACAAAAGTTAGGCTTGGCATTAGACCCTAGTCATCGTAAAAACTACAAGGAGCAACTTAAGCCTTTAGCGGGTAAAAGAATGGTGTTTATCTTTGATGAATGCCACCGTTCGCAGTTTGGTGATAACCATAAAGCCATTAAGGAGTTTTTTCCAAATGCCCAATTATTTGGTTTTACAGGAACACCTATTTTTGATGATAATGCCACTTACAAAAAAATAGATGGGCAGCAAGCTTCATACTTAACAACTGAAGAAGTTTTCCAAAAACGCTTGCACGCTTATACCATTACACACGCTATAGAGGATGAAAATGTTTTGCGTTTCCATATTGATTATTTTAAAAGTCAGGGAGAATATGAACATAGGCTAGATAAAACCTACACTAAACAAGCTATAGTAGAAGCCATATCTGATAAGCATAGTGCAGCAACACATTCCCGTAAGTTTAATGCGGTGCTGGCCACAGCTTCTATTAACGATGCCATTGCTTACTATAACCTATTTAAAGATATACAATTAAAGAAAGCAGCTTTATATGATGATTTTCACCCATTAAATATTGCATGCGTTTTCTCGCCACCTGCAGAGGGTAATCAGGATGTAAAACAATTACAAGATGATTTATTACAGGAGAAAGCAGATAATGAGGTAGCGCCGGAAGAGAAGAAATTGGCACTGAAAACAATTATTAATGATTATAACAAACAATATGGTACCAACCATACCATTACAGAGTTTGATCAATATTATCAGGATGTGCAACAACGCGTTAAGGACCAAAAATATACCAATGCAGATTATCCGCACACCAATAAAATAGATATTCTCATTGTGGTAGATATGTTATTAACTGGTTTTGATTCTAAATATTTAAATACATTATATGTAGATAAGAACCTGAAATACCACGGTTTAATACAAGCATTTTCAAGAACCAATAGAATTTTAAATGCGAGTAAACCTTATGGACATATTTTAGATTTTCGTAATCAGCAGGATGCTGTTGATGAGGCTATTGCATTGTTTTCTGGCGGAAATACCAGCAAGGCCAAAGAGATTTGGCTGGTTGATGCTGCACCTGTAGTAATTGGTAAATATGAAGAAGCCGTAACCGCCCTGAGTAGATTTATGGAATCCCGTGGTTTAGCAGCTAAACCTGAAGAGGTGAACAACTTAAAAGGCGATATGGCCCGCGCCGAATTTATTACATATTTTAAGGAAATACAACGTTACAAAACACAGCTTGATCAATATACCGATTTAAAAGAAGCCGAGCAGGAAAAAATAGAAAGTTTATTGCCAGATGAGGATCTACGTTCTTTTAAGGGTGCTTATCTGGAAACGGCTAAACGCCTGAAAGAGAAACAAGATAAGGGTGGCGAAGATACCGATGCGGATGTACAGGAACTTGATTTTGAATTTGTACTGTTTGCCTCTGCTGTAGTAGATTACGATTATATTATGGGCTTGATAGCCAAATATACGAGTGCCAAACCATCTAAGCAGAAAATGACGCAAGAGCAACTTATTGATTTGTTGAGCTCAAGTGCCAACCTGATGGATGCCCGTGATGATATTGCAGCATATATTAAAAGTTTAGCGGTTGGTAAAAGCCTGTCTGAAAGTGAAATACGTGAGGGGTTTGAGCGATTTATAGAAGAAAAATCTGCTCAGGAGCTTACAATTATTGCCCATAAATACGGTTTAGCCGTTAAGCCCTTAAAAACTTTTGTAGAAAGTACGGTAGACCGGATGATATTTGATGCGGAACAATTAAGTGATTTATTGGCGCCACTAGAGTTGGGTTGGAAAGATCGGGCCAAAAAGGAATCGGCCATTATGGAAGATTTAATGCCACAATTGAAAAAATTAGCCAAGGGAGGCGAAATAGCAGGGTTATCTGCTTATGAGTAAGCAATTGCAAATTCAAAAATGACTAACAAATCTCAGTTAAACATTAACGATTCGGATTACAGCGCGATTTTACATCAGGCTATAAGCCAAATCAAGGTTGCACAGACTTTAATTGCAAAGCAAGTAAACAGTGCTGCAAACTCCGTTTATTGGAATTTGGGAAAATTACGCTATGAAAAACAATTGGAAGAAGGCTATGGTAGTGGCGTAGTGAAACAGTTATCTATCGATCTCAAAAACGAATTTCCTGATATGGGATTATCACCTCGTAACTTATGGGATATGAAGCGGTTTTATGAGCGGTATTATTTGGCAGACCAAAAACTGCGACAAGCTGTCGCAGTTTTGCCCTGGGGGCACAACCTGCTTTTACTTGATAAAATCCAGGATGAAATGCAAATTGGTATTAAACGAATAAACGCATCAGAAGAAGAAAATGAGCAAGGAAAATAAATTAATGCCGAAGTTGAGATTTCCTGAGTTTAAAAACGATGATAGTTGGAATGAAAGAGAATTATCAGAATTGGGACATTTTACAGGAGGGGGAACACCAAGCAAAGAAATTGAGGGTTTTTGGCAAGGAGACATTCCTTGGATTTCAAGTTCTGATATCAATGAAGAATCCATTACAGAAATAAATATTAATAGATATATCAGTGAGGCGGCTTTAAAAAATTCTGCAACGAAGCTCGTTCCCAAAAATAGCATTCTACTAATCTCAAGGGTTGGAGTTGGAAAATTAGCCATCACGAATGAATCAATTTGTACTAGTCAAGATTTTACAAGTTTCACACCGATAAAAGATAATCTGATATTTTTAGCGTATTATCTTAAGTTTCAGAAAAAAAGCCTCTTAAGTTATAGCCAAGGTATGGCTATAAAGGGTTTTACAAAAGACGATATCATAAAACTTAAATTATTTATTCCTTATTTAAAAGAACAACAAAAAATAGCCGATTGCCTTTCTTCATTAGATGATTTAATTACTGCAGAAAACGATAGGCTAGATGCATTAAAAAAGCATAAAAAAGGTTTAATGCAACAATTGTTTCCTGCTGAAGGGGAGAAAGTACCAAAGTTTCGTTTTCCGGAGTTTAAGAATAGTGGGGATTGGGAGGAAATGAAGTTGGGCGAGGTTTGTACTAGTATAGCTTCAGGTAAAGATAAACTCGAACTTGAAGGTGCATTAGATTTATATGGCTCGACTGGGATAATAGGTAAAACAAATAGTAATTCCTTCACAGGTGATTTTATTTTAGTTGCCAGGGTTGGCGCTAATGCAGGAATGCTGAACAAGGTACATGGAACATTTGGTGTTACAGATAATACACTGGTTTTATCTCTTCAAAAGGACCAAAAACTAAATTTTGTTTACTATTTATTGGATAATTTTGGGCTAAACAAATTAATCTTCGGCTCGGGACAACCATTAGTCACCGGAGGTCAACTTAAAAACTTGTTATTTACTTTTCCTAACTTTTTGGAGCAAGGAAAAATAGCAGACTGTCTTTCTGCTTTAGATGAGCAAATCAACAAACAAGTTCAAAAAATAGAAAATTTAAAACTTCACAAAAAAGGATTAATGCAGGATTTGTTTCCTAGAAAATTTTAACTCATGAACTTTTCAGAAATTGCTCTCCAGATAAAAGAAAATGTACAAACAATAGTTTTAATCTATGCATTTAATTCTACAGGTAAAACAAAATTGTCTGTAGAATACAAAAATTTAACTAAGAATACTGAAACGAATGAACATGCTGGAACATACTATAATGCATTTAGCGAAGATTTATTTGTTTGGGATAATGACGAAGATAATAAAAACGCTAACATTCAATTAAATATTCTATTTAGTAGTTTAAGTCAATATCACAGTTTAATAGATAAGGACAATTTAGAGGAAAATCTTCAGAGCTATAACACTCAATTCAAATTTAAATTGAATGAAGATGAAAACCTTGAAAGAGGATATAAATCTGTCTCTTTTTTTCTAGAAACAGAACAAGGTGAGCAAGTAATTAAGATATCAAGAGGCGAAGAGCGAATATTTGTTTGGTGTTTTTTTCTTGCTTTATTCGAGGTTGATGCTTGGTCTGGACAACAAGATGCACATTTATTTATAGATGATCCTGTTTCCAGTTTGGACGACCATAACATATTCATTACAGCCGATAGTATTTTGGATATTATTAGCAATACTAATCTTAAAAAGAAAAAGATAATTATTACAACCCATCATATAGGATTATTCTCAATATTATATGATAGGTTAAAAAGAGGTGAAAAAAGTAGCTCTTTCAAAGAGTTGACTAGCACTTATATGTTAAAAAAACAAGATGGGGCATTATCACTTAAAAAATTTGAGAAGGAGGTGTTTCTATACCATCTCCATTTATTACAAATCTTAGATGATGCCATAAAAACTGAATTGTTTAATTATCATTTCGTGTTATTAAGGCAATTGTTAGAAATTATATCATCTTTTTTTGGGGTTTCCCGAATCAAATTCGTTTTGGAACAAATAGAAATTGATAAGGCTGAAGAAATTGTGGCGTTGATTAATTCATTGTCTCATAAAAATGTTTACAAAACAGAATTTTATAAGATGAATGAAGCAGAGGAGATTGTATTTAAAGATATATTTGATCGAATCCAAAAGAAATACAATTTTATTTATTAGAAGCATGACAGCATTAGAACAACAACAATTAGGGAAAACGCTTTGGGCAATAGCAGATGATTTACGTGGTTCGATGAACGCAGATGATTTCCGCGATTATATGCTCTCATTTCTTTTCTTACGTTACTTATCCGATAATTACGAGCAAGCAGCTAAAAAAGAATTGGGTGGAGATTACCCTGTGCTAGATGCTACTGATAAACGTACACCACTTGCTTTGTGGTATGAAAATAATCAAGAAGATGTTGTAGAGTTTGAAAAACAAATGCGCCGTAAGGTGCATTATGTCATTGAGCCACAGCATTTATGGACGAGTATTTTCGAATTGGCTCGTAAACACAGTGGGGAACTATTAGATGCCTTACAGAAGGGATTTAAGTACATTGAGAATGAATCTTTTGAAAGCACTTTTCAAGGCTTGTTCTCCGAAATCAATCTCGATTCAGAAAAGCTAGGTAAAAACTATACCGAACGTAATAAAAGGCTTTGCACTATTATTCAGAAAATTGCGGAGGGAATTGCTAAATTCTCTACCAATACCGATGTTTTAGGTGATGCTTATGAATATTTAATTGGGCAATTTGCAGCAGGTTCTGGTAAAAAAGCAGGTGAGTTTTATACCCCACAACAACTTTCGACCATATTATCCGAGATCGTAACGCTAGATAGCCAGGATCCTTCACTAGGCAAAAAGAAAAAGATAGATAAGGTACTTGATTTTGCATGTGGTTCAGGTTCTTTGCTTTTAAATGTGCGCAGACAATTAGGTGCTTTTGGCATCAGTAAAATTTATGGCCAGGAGTATAATATTACCACATACAACCTGGCAAGAATGAATATGCTGCTTCACGGTGTTAAAGATACCGAGTTTGCCATTCATCACGGTGATTCCTTAGCCAACGATTGGGATATTTTAAACGAAATGAACCCTGCAAAGAAGATGGAGTTTGATGCCATTGTGGCTAATCCACCTTTTAGTTATCGTTGGGAACCAACAGAAGTGCTTGGTGAAGATTTTCGTTTCAAGAGTTATGGTTTGGCGCCTAAATCAGCAGCTGATTTTGCATTTTTACTGCATGGTTTTCACTTCTTAAGTAATAGCGGCACCATGGCAATTATTTTACCACATGGGGTACTGTTCCGTGGGGGTGCAGAAGAGCGTATTAGAACCAAATTGTTAAAAGATAACCATATTGACACTGTAATTGGATTACCACCAAACCTATTCTTTTCTACAGGTATTCCAGTTTGCATTTTAGTGCTTAAAAAATGCAAGAAATTTGATGATGTACTTTTTATCAATGCCAGCGATCATTTTGAGAAAGGCAAACGACAAAACCGCTTGCGTGATGGAGAAGGTGACGAGCCAAATGATATTCATAAAATAGTAGAAACTTATAAAAACCGTTTAGAAGAAACCCGCTATTCTCGTCGTGTTTCGATGGAAGAGATTGAGCAAAACGGTTATAACATAAACATATCCCGTTATGTAAGTACCTCTGTTGATGAAGAAATTATTGATTTAGCAGAGGTAAACAAGCAATTGGTTGATATTGATAAGGAAATTGCAGATGCAAGAAATAGGCATAATGAGTTTTTGAAGGAGTTGGGGTTACCAACTATATAATATGATAATGCACTTTCAAACGAAGTCAAAAGATATATTAATGTTTAAAAAATATTTGTAAATTTTAAATGAGGATAATTGTGTTAAGAGGACCTGCCAATAGTGGTAAGTCTACTGTACTAAATGGAGTATATAATGAGTTAACATCGTTTCGTGATGTACATAGCACTCCTAAGCGAGTTTTAGGTAATCCAAAACAAAAAGACTTTGAATGTATCATTACCTTAAAAGATAAGCGACGCGTTGCATTCTTTACAATGGGTGATTACATCGATGCAATTTTAGCAGGAATAGAAAAATACAGTTACTTAGATTGCGAGGTATTAATTATTGCTTTTAATGATGATCATGATGCTGAATTGAATAAAATAGATTCAGTATATCCACATAACATTATTTCGAAATCTTTACCATATAAAAATGATGTTTCTAGGTTGAAAGACATAGGAACTATCTTGTCTAAAATATAATTACACCTTTGATTGCGCTCGTGTGCTAAATGAAAATGATGTTACTTTGCTATTTGTAAATTATTTAGAAAAAAATAATTACAAAGATATTTCCTCCGTTACAACGAAAGATAAAGGGTTTGATATTACCGCTATTACACCGGACGGCAAGAAATTCTATGTAGAGGTTAAAGGCGAAACCAGCGCCAATGAAAATTCTAAACGTTATGGAAAATATTTTACAGGTAATCAAATATGGTCTCACGGAGCGGTTGCATTATTCACGACGCTAAGATCAATGGATAAACCAGAGCATCAAGATGCTCAATTCGCAATGGCGTTCCCCATGAATCATGAGCCAATGATGTTATACATTAAGAAATCTATGGATAAACTTGGCATACAAGTATATTTTGTATCGGAAAATGAGGTGAGAATGCTTTAACAGTTAAAAGCCCAATCATCACTGATTAGGCTTTTGCTTTTACAGTTATTTTTTCTATCTATTCTTCAATAGCTTCACTTTCTTGTTTTCATTTACTAATAATCTCTCGTACAAGTCTACAATTTTCTTAATCGTATTATATTAAAGGTGGGCTGATAGTTTAATGAGCTAGCAATTAATGTTGGATTGTTTGGTAATAGTGGCACTTTTCACTTATTTACCAAAAGCCGGGATCATTCTTCTTTGCAAAGAACTATCTTTTTTGTTTCCTACTTTTAGCTGCTAATGCTTCTTGCTCTGCAATAGTATTTAGTTTAACGCCTTTGTAAATCGTCTTCGCCATATCGCCAGGCTCAACATCTAATGCAAGCGCTATCAAGTATAGTTCTTCTCCAGAAAGCTTGGTGCTTGCGTCATTACTTAATAGGCTTAAGCGAGACTCAGTAATACCCGTCTTCCTATAGATTTCTGCTTTGTTAGCAGATTTCAAAATTAAGTATTTGCCAAGTTCTGTAAGCTCCGACTTCTTTTTCACGCTAATCGTTTTTTGATAAACATACCAAGTGAAAATTTTAATTGGCAATTTTTAAATTTTTCATTTGATTATTTAAAGAATACTTTAGAATTTCTAAACTTTTATTATTATATTCGTTCATAAATTAGGTATTAATAAAGAGTCTCGGCTACCAAATTCTCACAATAAACAGCCAACGAGACAATAGATTAATGCCTATGGTGATATTTTGCGTAATTTAGTGCGCACTATAGCATCATGGGCTCTATTGTAATTCCGTTGGCAAGGCCGTGAGAAGCCCGGTAGATGGTATTTAGAGCCCAGCTATAGTGTCTCTTCATACCACAAGACTCGTAAAACCATACGAGTATGAAAACTAAACCCATTACCATTACAGGGAAACCACTTTCGCAGTTTTACAAACTACCTTTAGAAAAAGGGAGCAGGGGGTTAAGTTTAGCGGTGCTGGATCAGATCGCTAGCGGACTGTGTAGCACATTCAGCGTAGGTAAAAAGCCTGATCTGCCGGTTATACAATCGCTTTCTTTTGATCAGGGTTTGTTAACGGTTCATGTTAAATTGGGAGGGGAAGAGGCAGTAAGGGTGTACATTGGGGTAGAATACGATCATCTGCTGGTGAGCTGTAGCGTGGATACGGATGAAAGCTACCTTGGGCATTATGCTTACCTTACTCTACGCGCCATGATGCGGAGTGATTACTGCGATTTTCAGGAATATTACTGGCCGGCATGTTTTGCTTTGGGCAACAAGCGTTCAAGATATGTAGATGTGGTTAAAAAACCTGGCGGTTTTGCTATTACCTTGAAGAAAAAGTTTAGCGGTTTGTTTAGGCCTGGTGATGATTTCCCGGATGTTACGGAACGGGTGGTAGTACCACGAGAAAGGCTATTGGATAAACATGCTATGGCACGTTTGGCACCAGTTAGCATTGGTTATTGTTTCGCCAATACCGATCTGCGGCATTTTAACAGCAACCATTATCCTTTTTTAATTCCTTATGTTTTTGCCGCCACGGCTTACCTTAAAACGGTTAAATCTTTTAAACGTTTCGTGTTGAATCCGCACGATGTAGATGGCATCAGCCTCTCACCACAACAGGAGGAGCTGAACCGCATCTGTTTGGCCATGAAACAGCTAGCGGCCATACGCTTTAGCGCCAATGGCCACTTGCCCGAAACCGCGGCTAAAACTAATGCGATTAATGATGCCAACCAGCTCACGCTTTTTAAGTTATGGAACAAGGCTTTGCCATTATTGATGCAGCAGCGGTTTACACATTACTTCTATAGTTATGGCATGCGCAATGTTACTGGCAAACCTGTAATGCGTGATATGAAACTGGTTGAATTTTCGATGGAGGTGCCTGTTTTAAGTTTTGTGTTAAAAGATGAGGGTGATTATTACGAACTGGAACTTAAGCTTAAGGTAAAAGGAAAACTGCTGCATTTTAATACCGATAAGCCTGGCCTGTTTTTGGTTTGCGATAGGGTTAAACCGTATTTATGGTATTTGCTTGAGGCTGAAATGGATTATAAACTGGTTTGTTTTTTTAGCAGGGTGAATTTTAGGGTGCAGGTGCCGAAAGGGTATTATAAGGAGTTTTTTGAGGGGTTTGTTGAGGGGATAGAAAGATGGTATGAGGTGAAGAGGGGGTAAGGGGGGATTGAGCAACTTGTAAGTTTTTCTTACAAGTTGGACAGGAGCACCCGATAAGATAAAAGCCGTTAATATTGCGCTTATAGATTTCTCCATTGCGCTTCCGATGAAGAATCGGTACGCTTCAGTCGAAATGACGGAACTACTCAGTATTTTACTTTGCGATTTACTTTGTGCCCTCTGCGGTTAAACAAAAATAAATAACATCTTTTTTTACCACAAAGTTCACAGAGAAAGGTCACTAAGTACACAGAGCTGGGTGTCTAAATGCTATATTGCGCTCTGTGTTTCTCTGTGTATAACTCAGTGCACTCGGTGGTGAAAACTTAGCGTTCTTCGGGTTAAACAAATAACACCTTTTTTACCACGAAGTTCACAGAGAAAGGTCACGGAGTACACATAGCTTGGTATTTTAAAGGCCATTACGCTCTGTGTTCCTCTGTGTAAAACTCAGTGCGCTCGGTGGTAAAAAAATAGCGTTCCTGAGTTTTTACGCTATAACGAATCTAAAAATTCTAAATACAGAGGAACGCTTGCTTCTATCCATTCTTCGGACGGGTTATTGTCTATTCCATAATAAGCAAATGGGGGTTGGTAATCGGCTTTTACATATTGGAAGGAGAGTTCGAACGGGCGGGTTAATTCTGCTAATGTATATTTATATTTTTCTGATGGACGCAGTTCGTTTTCTTCAACGCCCAATGAAATGGCCAGTGCAATTTTCTTGTTAGCCAATTTATAACCGCTTTTGCTGCCATAGGCCCATCCATGCGTGAGTACTTCATCCATCCATTTTTTTAAAAGTGCAGGACAATTGAACCAATAATAGGGAAACTGGAATACAATTTTATCATACTGTTCAACCAGTTTTTGTTCTGCCAATACATCAATCTTTTCATCAGGATAGGCCTCATACAGTTGGTGGACCAGATATTTATCGGGGTATTTACTTAATTCTTCAATCCACCGTTTGTTTATTACGGAGCTTTTAATATCGGGATGGGTTACGATGATTAATGTTTTCATTTTTGTAAATTATGATGATTATAAAGCGCAAAAATAAATGCATAAGCGCTTAATTTGTACATTAGCCACCAATTGTAAGGTACTATAAAAAATGTAAGTATGTCTAAAATCAAGGAAACCTCTACCAACTATGCCAACAAACAAGCTTTAGCTGATGAGTGTTTAGAAGTTTATACGGCCAACATTATCGGCGGGCAATGGGCTTTGGTGATCTGTTCGTGGTTAATGAACGGTAAACTCAGATTTGGAGAGTTAAGAAAAAATTTACCAAACATTACCGAGCGCATGCTCACCTTACAGCTCCGTAAATTAGAAGCAGCTAAAATTGTTAAGCGAACCGTTTACGCTGAAGTTCCGCCACGGGTGGAATATGAACTAACCGAAATTGGCCTCGAATTAAGACCGATTATTAATGCACTCGAAAGCTGGGGCGTAAAACATAAAAATTTGTTAGGGGAGTAGTTAGCCTGGTTGTCATCCTGAGGTACGAAGGATCTTTTTGTAACTGACCACTAAGATCATTTATTCACTACCGCTCATTTCTTTGCCCTTCGCGCAGTCTAGCCTCGGCTCACCGCCGCCGAAGGGGCTCTTACCTTTTTCTTGATAAAAAGGTAACCAAAAATCAAGGCTTGCATCGTTTCTTGTAAAAACCTACGGAAATCTTTACAGCGGCAGTATCGAGGCTCTTACCTTTGCTTATTCCTAACGCTCCCGCTTTGATCCTGCCTTGGGCTGTGGGTTAATGAGGGGAGGTACAAAGATTTCCGTGCTTTTTCCGGCGAAAATCTGCCAGGCCGGATAGCATGGTGCATAAAGCATGATGCAGATAGCGGGGCGCCTATTGCAGGGTGCGATAATTTATTTTTAGCCCCTTTCCCTTTCAGGGGAAAGGGGCCAATAGGCGGATAGGGGTTTAAGGCGCTCGCTATATTAAGGTCGTCATTGCGAGGCACGAAGCAATCTTAATGCGCTCGCTATTTTCTTGCCCCTTGCTCGGGCTTGCCTCGGTTAGCCACCGAAGGGCTTTTACCTTTTTCTTGATAAAAAGGTAACCAAAAATCAAGGCTTGGATCTGATGTCGGATAAATTCGTCAAAGCTTTTTTGGTCGCCAGCACAAGCCCCCGATGAAGAATCGGGGAGGGCGTGCTGCCTCGGGCTAGTGGTTGGTTGAAAGGAGGTGCAAAAGCTTTAACGTTTTCTCCTTCCATCATTTCCTAGGCCGGATAGTATGATGCAGATAGCATGGAGTAGAGAAAAGCATCCATAGATTGATCCCTTTGAAACTATGAGGGAAACTCCCCTCCTAATTTGGGAGGGGTGGGGGTGGTTATGAGGAGATCCTCTTTTAGTCCTTTCCCTTTCAAGGGAAAGGTGCCAATAGGCGTATAGGGGTTTAAGACGCTTAAAGTAAGCGAAACACAGTTCAAAGATTTCTCCATTGCGCTGCGCTCCAGTCGAAATGACGACTGATTTTTTCTAAGAAAATTTGCCAGGCTGGATTGTAGGATGTAGATCGCATGGAGTAGAGATAAGCATCCATCGATTGATCATTTTGAAACTATGAGGTGAACTCCCCTCCTAATTTTGGGGGGGAGGGGGTGGTTATGAGGAGATTCTCTTTATTTCTATTCCCTTAGGGAAATAGCTTCGACAGGCGGATAGGACTCTGTGCCTCTCTGTGTTTTACTTGGTGTCCTCTATGGTTAAATTGCGTTCTGTGGTTAATTCCTGAGATTTAACCGATTTCAAAAATACAAAACCCACCACCCCCGATAGGATCGAAGCCGTTAAAATTGCAAACTTCGCTTCTGATACATGCAGCACTTCGCTAAAAGAAAGCAGGGCAATAAAAATCGACATTGTAAAACCGATTCCGGCGAGCATGCCTAAACCTAAAATGTGTTTCCAGCCTGCTCCGGTGGGTAAATCGGCCCACTTCAGTTTCACGGCTAACCAGCTGAAAAAGGTTACACCAATGGTTTTACCCAAGAATAAACCTACGATAATGCCAAGACCTAGAGGGGAAACCAGTCCTGTAAGCATTTCTTTCTGGAAAGTGATATTGGTATTGGCCAATGCGAAAATGGGCATAATGATGTAGTTAACGGGAGTGGTTAAAAAATGCTCCAGTTTTTCTAAAGGCGATTCAACATCGGTTTCGTTGGTAGGGATGGTGAAAGCCAGTAATACGCCTGCAACGGTGGCGTGGATGCCGGAGTGGTGGATGAAATACCAGAGGAATACGCCCGGGATAAGATAAAACACAAGTTTCTTTACGCCGAAATAGTTCATTAAGCCTAAAATAATGATGATACCTCCGGCCATAGCCAGGTATTCGAAATGAATCTGGTTGGTATAAAAGATTGCGATAACCAGGATGGCGCCAAGATCGTCGACAATGGCTAAGGCAGCCAGGAATATTTTTAAACTGGTTGGTACGCTTTTACCGAGCATGGCGATAATGGCGAGGGCAAAGGCAATATCGGTAGCCATAGGGATGCCCCAGCCGCTGGCGGTTTCTGTACCTTTATTAAACACTGAATAAATTAGCGCTGGAACCAGCATGCCGCCCAGGGCGGCAATTACGGGTAAGGCTGCACTTTTAACAGAAGATAGTTCGCCTTCGAGCAGTTCGCGTTTGATTTCCAATCCTACCAATAAGAAGAATATAGCCATTAAGGCATCGTTTATCCAGGCTAAAATGCTGTAGTTGATGGCACCGAAACCTAATTTGGTGGCTAAAAAGCTTTCGAAACTTTCTTTTGAAGCAGTATTGGCAATAAGTAAGGAGATGGCTACGCAGATCAATAATAGGAAACCGCCTACCTGCCCCGAACGGAAAAAACGCTGAAATACTTCTAGATTGATGAGTTTAGCCATAGGGGTAAAAATAGGAAAAATGAAAGGGGAAGGAGAAGTTTTTGTGAGGAAATCTAAATAGATAATTTTTAAAACTATGGGTGGGAGCTCCCCTCCTTAGTTTCAAGGGGGGGCTGGGAGTGGTGATAAGCTATAATGCGGTCGTCATCCGATACCTATCGGATCCCGCGCATGCGGGAACCTTAATGCTCTCGCTATTAATGTAATCAAATATGTAGCTTTTGTCTGGCTGTTTTCTGTCATCCTGAGGCACGAAGGATCTTTTACCGAAAGATTCTTCACTGTGTTCAGAATGACAATTGTAGGTCGATGGCGGTAGCATTAAGTCTCTTACCTTGGCTTATCCTATTGCCGCTTGATCCTGCCTTAGGTTGTGGGTAATGAGGGGGAACTGCAAAGATTCCCGTGCTTTTTCCTGCTAAAATCTGCCAGGCCGGATCGCAGGGTGCAGATCGCAGCGCTTATCATAAAGGTTTGAGCCTGGTGGTTACAGACTTTGTTATTAAGCCTGATTGGAACGGAAAGCCCGCAATCCGGTCCTTTATCGGATGAGGACTTGAAGAGTAAAGCAGGGCAGGAGGCTGCCACAGGGCACCAAGACCTACACTTTCAAAAAAAATAACGCTAATATATGCCTGATAAACAGGTTATCTAGTTTTATAATGCAGAAGATCTACAAATACTCTTCAATATTTCCTTTACCCTCACGGATCACTTCAAACTCACCTGTAGTACAATCAATCACAGTAGAGGCTTCGTTATCTCCATAACCACCATCAATTACCAGATCGACCAAATCTTCGTATTTTTCGTGAATCAATTCCGGATCGGTAGAGTATTCAATAACATCATCATCGTCTTTTATGGAAGTTGAGAGGATCGGATTGCCGAGTTCTTTCACAATACAACGGGCAATGTTATTATCGGGTACACGGATACCGACCGTTTTTTTATTCGAACTCAGCAACTTGGGTACATTGTTATTGGCGTTAAAAATAAAGGTAAATGGTCCTGGTAAAGCTTTTTTTAATACCCTGAAAGTAGTGTTATCAATTGGTTTGATATAATCAGAAATGTGCTTTAAATCATGGCAGATAAAAGAGAAATTAGCTTTCTCTGGTTTGATACCCCTAATGCGGCAAATTTTTTCGATTGCTTTCGGATTGGTAATATCGCAGCCCAAACCATAAATGGTATCGGTAGGGTAGATGATTAAACCGCCTTTTTTCAGCACTTCAACAACTTGTTCAATAGCCCTTTCGTTGGGATTCTCTGGATAAATCTTAATAAGCATAGCGTAAAAATAACAAATTAATGGTGTCAGTTGTTTAATAATCCTAATCTTTGTACCAACAAAACATACGCTAATCTATTATTATGAGAAAAGCTTTCGTCGCGATTGCCGCATTTTTAATTGCCCTAACCATTATGCTGGGCTTATATCATCCCTTTTTATGGTGGACATTCATTTTTACAGGTCCTTTTGTAATTCTTGGTATTTACGATTTATACCAGCCCAAGCATAGTATTGTAAGGAACTACCCGGTTTTTGGCCGTTTAAGGTACTTTATGGAAGAATTGAGGCCGAAAGTGTATCAATACTTTGTAGAAAGTGATACCAACGGTACGCCTTATAACAGGTTAAACCGTTCTTTAATTTACCAACGCGCTAAAAAAGATAACGATACGATCCCTTTTGGAACGCAGTTAAATGTTTACGATAATGGCTACGAATGGTTAAGCCATAGTATTGCCGCCATTTCTCACCACGAATTAAATTTAGATCCGCGTGTTACCGTTGGCGGACCAGATTGTAAAAAACCGTACTCTGCGAGTATTTATAATATTTCGGCAATGAGTTTTGGCTCCTTAAGTCAGAACGCCATTTTAGCTTTAAACGGTGGCGCTAAAATGGGCAACTTTGCACATAATACCGGCGAAGGCGGAATCAGTGATTACCACCGTAAACCAGGAGGCGATTTAATCTGGCAGATTGGTACGGGGTATTTTGGCTGCCGTAATGCCGATGGTACCTTTAATTATGATGCTTATGCTGAGCGTGCGCAAACCGATCAGGTAAAAATGGTCGAAATTAAACTTTCTCAAGGTGCCAAACCTGGGCATGGTGGGATGTTGCCAGCTAAAAAAGTGACTCCGGAAGTCGCCAGGATTCGTTTGGTGCCCGAAGGTAAAGATGTATTGTCGCCACCGGCGCACTCAGCTTTTAATACACCTATCGGTTTACTGGAATTTGTTAAAAAACTTCGCGATTTATCAGGGGGTAAACCAGTAGGATTTAAATTGTGTATTGGTCGTAAAAGCGAGTTTTATGCCATTTGTAAAGCTATGATAGAAACAGGAATTTACCCTGATTTTATTACTGTTGATGGTGGTGAGGGTGGTACAGGTGCCGCACCACAGGAATTTTCGAATTCGGTAGGTATGCCTTTGCGCGAAGGTGTGGCTTTTGTATATGATGTTTTAAATGGCTTTGATCTGAAAAAGCACATTAAAATTATCGCCTCGGGTAAAGTGGCAACAGGTTTCGATCTGGTTAAGAATATCGCCCTGGGTGCTGATATGTGTAATGCTGCCCGCGGAATGATGTTCGCTTTGGGCTGCATTCAAGCTTTAGAATGTAATAGCAATACCTGTCCAACAGGTGTAGCCACACAAGATCAGAGTTTAATGAAGGGCCTTGTGGTAGAGGATAAAACCGTTCGTGTTAAAAATTTCCATAACTTAACCGTAGCCAGTGCGGTAGAATTATTAGGCGCTGCGGGTTTAAGAGAAACGCATCAGTTAAGCAGGGCATACATCAACAGGCGTGTAAGCCCAAGTGTAATGCAGAGCTATCTGGAGACTTTTCCATATATCCCGGCAGGTAGTTTGTTGCAAACACCTTATCCAACCCGTTACGAACTGGGAATGGCGCTGAGCACTTCAGCTAGTTTTGCGCCAACAGATTATAAGGTTTCGGCGGTAGATTATGCACATGCCAATCCGTACGGAGATACCATGCATGATGATGGCAGATAAATAGCGGATGACTTCCGAAGTTTAAAATGGCCAGGCGTAGGCAGAACTTCATAATTCCATATCGCTAAAAGAAGTCAAGCTTTTAAAGCTTGACTTCTTTGGTTCTGGACTATTTTTTTTAGAAAGGCAGGCTAGTAGTGCTTTGGTTTGTTCGGTCCCGCTTTTTGCTACAAGTCCTCTCCTGATGAAGAATCGGGATGCGGGCTTTTCGCGTAAATCAGGTTTAGGTGGCCAGTAATGAAGAGGTATTAACGGTTAACCACCAAACGTTCCTACGGAACGAAAACGCCGATTGTACAATCGGCTACCCATCAGGCGTCCCGCTGGGACGATTGTTCAAAATCCTTGATTGTTGTATGTTATATTGATCCGGTCGGTCATCCTGAGCTCAGAGTCTTAGTGCCGAAAAAAGTTGCCATTCACATAATTCAATAGAAAATCGTCATTGTTGAGGAACGAAGATAACCGAACGAAGCGAGATCATGAATGCCTTTAAAAACATATGCAAAAATGAATAATCTTAATGCACACGCTAATAGCGATCGTTGTAAGATTGCTTCGTCGGCTGAAAAAGCCTTCTCGCAATGACGATCTCTTATATTGGAATCTTTCAATGGTAGTTTGTCTCGGAGCCTTACAACGCAAAAGAAGTCAAGTTTTTAAAACTTGACTTCTTTGATAACGGGTTATTTGTTTTCCCTAAACCCTAAACCCTAAACCCTTCTAAAACTCTGCGTTTTTCGGGAATCTTGGGAAAGCGATTACATCACGGATGTTGGTCATTCCGGTTACGAACAATACCAGTCGCTCAAAACCTAAACCAAAACCTGCATGTGGTGCTGATCCAAAACGGCGGGTATCTAAATACCACCAAAGTTCGTCTTGAGGGATATTTAAATCCTCCATACGTTTGGTTAAACGGTCTAAACGTTCTTCACGTTGCGATCCGCCAATCATTTCGCCAATACCCGGAAATAAGATATCCATGGCTGCAACCGTTTGTCTGCCTTCAGCATCTGGTTCATTCTGGCGCATGTAGAACGATTTAATATCAGCAGGATAATCGGTTAAGATTACCGGTTTTTTAAAGTGTTTTTCTACCAGGTAACGTTCGTGCTCACTTTGTAAATCGGCACCCCATTCATCAATCAGGTATTTAAACTGTTTCTTCTGGTTTGGTTTAGAAGATTTTAAAATCCTGATTGCCTCCGTATAGGTTAAACGTTCAAAATCGTTGGCTAAACAGAAATCCAGTTTTTCTAACAAACTAAATTCGCTGCGTTCGTTCTGTGGTTTTTGTTTATCCTCTTCCGCTAAACGGGTATTTAAAAATTCTAATTCATCTTTGCAGTTGTCTAAAGCATATTTTATAACATACTTCATCATATCTTCTGCAAGCTGCATGTTGTCTTCTAAATCTGCAAAAGCAACTTCAGGTTCAATCATCCAGAATTCTGCCAGGTGACGTGTAGTATTTGAGTTTTCTGCCCTGAACGTAGGACCGAAAGTATAAATCTGTCCGAAAGCCATTGCTGCCAATTCGCCTTCCAATTGTCCAGATACGGTTAAGTTAGTTGCGCGTGCAAAGAAATCTTGTGAGAAATCTACTTTGCCATCTTCCGTACGTGGTGTATTGTCGAAATCTAAAGTGGTTACCTTAAACATTTCACCAGCACCTTCTGCATCACTTGCGGTAATTACAGGCGTGTGCATGTACACAAAACCACGTTCGTTGTAGAATTGGTGAATGGCAAAAGCCAAAGCATGGCGTACTTTAAAAACGGCATTAAAAGTATTGGTACGGAAACGCAGGTGCGCAATTTCGCGTAAAAATTCTAAACTGTGTTTCTTTGGTTGCAATGGAAACTTTTCAGGATCGCTATCACCCAAAATTTCTACCGTTGTTGCCTTAATTTCAACAGATTGACCTTTACCTAAAGACTCGATCAATTTACCTGTTGCAGAAATGGCCGCGCCGGTTGTTATTCTTTTTAACAGCTCATCAGGTAAATTATTAAAATCGATCACAACCTGGATATTGCTCATGCAAGATCCGTCATTTAAGGCAATAAACTGATTATTACGGAAAGTTCTAACCCATCCCATAACCGTTACTTCTGTGTCAAATGCTGTCGACTTTAATAAATCTTTAATTTGCTGTCTCTTAATCATATTGTTATTTGTAAAAGGCGCAAATTTAGAAAAAAAAACGTATCAGTTAGCAGTTTTCAGTATACAGTTTTCAGTTTTTTAAGATGAATCATTTGCCAACTGAAAATTGCCAACTGTTATTGTAAATTCTTATCTTGAAAAGATTTATAGACAAAACAATTTTAGCATATCCACCTACAGCGCCTCATGAATAAGTTTGACATAGATAAACAAACCCTAACTGATTTAAACATATTTGAGGTTCATGGCTCAAATAAAAGTATTTTTTCGCTGTTCAACTTTACTTTCACCATTAAAGGCAATGATAAATTGTCTGAAATTTTCAGAATGCCTTCCACAGATATTCAGATTATTACCGAAAGACAAGGTTTAATAAGATATTTATCCAATTATAGCGACGATTTAAATTTTGACCATACCAATATAGATTTTATTGAAAGTTATCTGGTGCAAAATGGCAAAATCAAATTCTATTCAAAGATTTCTGCATTAACCAAGTTTATCAATTATTTCTTTTATCCAAATCAGGCATATTATGTAAAAGAAAAAGGCATAGGAGAGATTATTTCTTTGCTTAAACAACTTAATGGAGTTTTTGCGGCATTAGATCAGGATGTTAAACCTGTGCTGGTTAAAGAATTTAATGAGATTGTTGGGATTTTATTTAAACAGAAACTAATTAAAGCTATTGTTGAGCGGGATGAGAAAAAGATTGACCTATTCGAATTAGAAGCGCTTGATTTTATGTTTAGGGGAACTGAGTTAAGGACAATCAAACGGTTTTTAGATTTAGTCTATCAGATTGATGCTTATTATGCTGTTGTTAAGGCAGCCAGGAAATACAATTTGACCTTGCCAAAGGTAAATGCAAAAGAGTGCCATCTGCGTACTAATGGTGTCTTTCATCCTTTTTTAAATCATCCGGTTGCTAATGACATTGAATTTGAAATTGGTAAGAATGTTTGTTTCTTGACTGGAAGTAATATGGCTGGGAAATCTACCTTTTTAAAATCTGTTGGGGTTTCTGTCTATTTGGCTCATTTAGGCCTTCCGGTTCCGGCAGCATCTATGGAAACAGGAATCTGGCAAGGATTGGCGTCGACCATAAACTTACCTGATAATTTAAACGAAGGGTTTAGTCATTTTTACAATGAAGTTTTAAGGGTAAAATATGTTGCAGAGAAGATTAAAGTTTCCAAAAATATTTTTGTAATTTTTGATGAGTTGTTTAGAGGTACAAATGTTAAAGATGCATTTGATGGATCTTTATCTGTGATTAAATCATTTTCTGCAATAAAAGACTGCTATTTCATGATTTCAACTCATATTATTGAGGTTGCCGAAATATTAAAGGAGAATGAAAGTATCATGTTTAAATATCTATCGACCAAAATGGAGCACAACAAACCTACATTTACCTATAATCTTATGAATGGAATTACCGATGAACGGATAGGTATGTGGATTATTGAAAATGAGAAAATCGATGAAATTTTAAGCAGCAGAGCTATTGGGTAAGGCCCTGCCACTTTATTTTTAGTCGATTGAACGGTTAACCGCCAACTGAAAACTGTCTACTGTTGTTGTTGCTGTTGTTGCTGCATGGCTTCCATGTATTGCTGATAGCTATTTTTCGTTCTGGCGGTGCTTATCGTTTCTGATGGTTTAGTGTAGTTTACCTCTTTCGGCTGGAAGTAAGTTTCATTATCATTAAAATCTTCATCATTATAACCTACTGATACATTTACTTCCATAATGTGCTCGAAACCGCCTTTGTAAACACCTTTTACAGGCGAACAATCGGCGAAATTGCGGCCTACTGCCAGGCGCACGTGGTTTTCGTTGGCGATACAGTTATTGGTAGGATCTAAGCCCAACCAGCCGTACTCTGGTAAATAGGCTTCGGCCCAGGCATGGGTTGCGCCTTCACCCCGCATGCCATCTCTATTGGGGCAGATGTAACCGCTCACATATCTGGCAGGAATCCCGGTTAAACGCAACATGGCTGTTAATACATGGGCAAAATCCTGGCAAACCCCGGCTTTTAGTTTTAAAATTTCATCAATAGTGGTATCAACTGCTGTTACCCCTTTAATGTAGTCGAAATTGTTGAACACATGAGCACAATATTTTATAGCAGTTTGGTAAGGCGTATCTTCAGTGTGCTTAATGTTCAATGCTGTTTCCTTTAACTGAGCGATACCCTCAAAACTTTCCTGCCTTACATAATCGATATAGGGCACTTCGAATTTTAGGATGTTTAAACTGTTCCACTGCTCGCTGCTAAACATATCGTCCTGTGGCAATGGCTTAGGGAAAGTTTCTACGCTTACTTTGGAGAAAATTTTCAACTGTGTATGCGGTTCGTTTTGGGTAAAAGTACCCACTTCGTTACCGTAGTAATCGATAAAGATCTCAATTTCAGGACTTCCGGAGATATTCAGGTCATGTTTAACTACCTTTTGGAAATCATCTTTAATAGGAAACAGAATAATTTGGTTTGCACTATCACGAACAGGTAATTCGTATTTATAATTGGTGATATGTTTGATTTTGAAAATTGGCATATTGGTTTTTATTATTATAGTTTACCACAGATAAAAAGGATAAACATAGATCGTAATCAATAAAAGAATAATATCTGTGTTAATCATGTCCATCTGTGGTTAAAAAAAAAAACTTATGAATTTGCGAAATAATATTCATTTAACAGGTTTCCGATGCCGAAAAGCTCAGCCCTGATCTCTGTAAGGTAATGATGCAACTGCTCTTCGTTCATGGTGTTAACAGAACTGTAAGTAATCATACTTTTTAAACGTCCTATTTTAAAAGAAAGGTTATTGTAGTGTTCGATATTGCTTTCACTCTTTAGCCGGTTGAAATACCGTTCAATATTGTTCATGGCATATAATGCTGAACGTGGAAAATCGTTATTGAGCATCACCAGTTCGATAATGTTTTTCGCATCAAACCCTTGCCGATAAGTTTTTAGGTATAATTCATAGCCACCCAATGATAATAACAAGTGTTTCCAGTAGGCGATATCGGTCAACAGATCAGGATTGCTGCTGACCGAACTGAATTTAATATCGAGGATATCGATAGATTGAATACTTCTTTCTAAATGTTTACCGATTTTCATGAAACTTCTACTTTCCCCGCGTTCCATTACACTGTCTGCGGTGCCATGGTACAACATTACCTGTTTAATCAAAACATCAAGGGCTGTAACCGGATCATCTTTTTGTACGTACCACAATAATTTTTCGTCTTTTACTGCATGGTAATATTCGTTTAAACATTGCCATAAGTCTTTTGGAATATGCTCCTGCACACTTCTTGCGTTCTCACGTGCAAGGGTAACGATGTTTAAGATCGAATTCGGGTTTTCGCGGTTTAACAAAAGGTATTCGATCACCGCACGGCTATCGTGCTGGATATTTAACAGTTCATTTTCATCATCCGATGAAAAAATCCTGATTACGGGTTTCCAGGTGAATTCCTGTATCGTATCCTGTGAGGAAGCGTAATTTATTTTTAACATGCGCAACATACCGTCGCTGCGCTCAACGTACCTGCTTAGCCAATATAGGCTTGATGCCACTCTACTTAACATATGCTGTTTTCTAAGAAGTTAAAACCCATGTATCTTTACTGCCACCGCCCTGCGAACTGTTTACCACAAGTGAGCCTTCTTTTAAAGCTACCCGGGTTAAGCCACCCGGAACAATCGAAATACCGTCTGGTCCATTTAAGGCGAATGGACGAAGATCGATTCTGCGCGGAGCCAGTTTTCCGTTAATAAAACATGGAGCCGAAGACAGGCTGATGGTGGGTTGGGCAATAAAGTTGCGGGGATCTTTCAATACCTCAATTTTGTATTCCTCTGTTTCCTGTTCATTTGCCGCATGTCCCATTAACATGCCGTAACCACCACTTCCGTTAGTTTTTTTGATGACCATGGTATTGATGTTTGCAAAAACATAATCCAGCTCATCTTGATTGCTGAGCTGATAGGTGGGTACATTCTTTAATATTGGTTCTTCGTTCAGGTAATACCTGATCATATCCGGTACATAGGTGTAAACAGCTTTATCATCGGCTACGCCATTGCCTACTGCGTTAATAATCGCTACATTACCTTTACGGTAAGCACCCATCAGGCCTGCTACGCCTAATACGCTGTTTGGGTTAAAAACCAGCGGATCAAGATAGTCGTCGTCTACCCGGCGATAAATCACATCCACCTGCTGCAGGCCTGTGGTGGTTTTCATAAATACCTTTTGATTTTTAACCACCAGATCACGTCCTTCTACCAGTTCTACACCCATTAAGCGGGCTAGAGTAGTGTGTTCGTAATATGCAGAATTATACATGCCCGGACTTAACAGTACAATTGTTGGGTTCGAAACTGCTCTGGGAGAGAGGCTCATCAAATTTTTATATAATATGGCAGGGTATTCGGTTACGCTCCTTACGCCGCATTGCGGAATAAGATCAGGAAAGAGTCTTTTGGTAATTTCCCTGTTTTCGAGCATGTAACTTACGCCTGAAGGGGTACGGAGATTATCTTCTAGTACGTAGAATGTGCCATCATGATCTCTGATCAGGTCTATTCCAGCAATATGGATGTAAATATCGTGCAATACATTTACATTGTGCATTTCTCTTAGAAAATGCGGACAAGAATAAATTACATTTATAGGTACAATCTGGTCTTTTAAGATAAATTGATTGCTATAAATGTCTTTTAAGAAAAGATTTAATGCTTTTAGTCTTTGTTTTATTCCTTTTTCTATGAAAGACCACTCTGTTGAGGTGATAATTCTGGGGATGATATCAAATGGGAAGATTTTTTCGATGCCTTCGCCGCTATCATATACGGTAAAGGTTATTCCCTGACTCATAAATAACTTTTTAGCAAGTTCTTCCTTTTTGTTTAGGTTTTCGAGCGACTCTTTAGAGAAATTGCTGATGAAGTTTGCATAGTGGTTTCTGTAATTATCACCATTTAGAAACATCTCATCGTAAGTATTGGGATGATTAAAGTAATTTTTTATAAAATCTTCTATCATTTTTCTTGAATATTTCCTTAAATTATAATTTTTTGAGTTAAAAACTAACTTTTATGTGTTAATATTTGTTTTTATTGTTTTTTATGGATGTTTATTTAAGTTATTTATGTCTTGATATTAGTGTTTTATCTTTTTTTATGAAAAATTTTAATTTTTTTAATCAAATTGTTTGCTGATATGAATAAAATGTGTACTTTTGTGATGCTCGTTAATTATTATTATATATTTGGTTTAAAAAAAGCGCTGGTAACGGCGCTTTTTTTATAAAACTTTCAAGACTTATTCATAATCAACATAAACCAAACAACCTAAACCAAGAAGCTCCAGCAAAACTGGGGCTTTTCTTTTTTGTATAGGATACAATAACTATCGGATAAAGCGTGGCGGAAAGGGTAGTAGTATGGTCATCCTCGTACATGCGTGGATCTTAATGTTTTATGACTTAGTAAATCTTTTTAGATCAGCGGTCTTTTTCTGAGTGATTAGCGGGAAACAAGTGAATTTGCCGTTTAAGGTTTTCCCGCAGATTCAAAGGGATAAGAAACGCAGATTGAGCGGATTTTGAGTTGAGTATTAAGAAGTATCGTCATTCTCGAGCATGTGTGGATCTTACTTTAAGACTTAATAAAATCCTTTTAGATCAGCGTCCCTTTTCTGCGTCATCAGCGGGAAACAAGTGAATTTGCCGTTTAAGGTTTCCCGCAGATTTAAAGGGATAAGAAACGCAGATTAAACAGATATTGAGTTAAGGATTAAGAAATGTCGTCATTCTCGAGCACGCGGAAATCTTAATGCGATATGCTTTTCCTTTATGACTTAGTAAAATCCCTCTAGATTTGCGGCCCTTTTCTGCGTCATCAACGGGAAACAAGTGAATTTGCCGTTTAAGGTTTTTCCCGTAGATTTAAAAGGATAAGAAACGCAGATTAAACAGATTTTGAGTTGAGTATTAAGAAGTATCGTCATTCTCGAGCATGTGTGGATCTTACTTTAAGACTTAATAAAATCCTTTTAGATCAGCGTCCCTTTTCTGCGTCATCAGCGGGAAGCAAATGAATTTGCCTTTTAAGATTTTCCCGTAGATTTAAAAGGATAAGAAACGCATATTAAACAGATTTTGAGTTGAGTATTAAGAAGTATCGTCATTCTCGAGCATGTGTGGATCTTACTTTAAGACTTAATAAAATCCTTTTAGATCAGCGTCCCTTTTCTGCGTCATCAGCGGGAAGCAAATGAATTTGCCTTTTAAGATTTTCCCGCAGATTTAAAAGGATAAGAAACGCAGATTTAACAGATATTGAGTTTACGGATTAAGAGATGTCGTCATTCTCGAGCATGTGTGGATCTTACTTTAAGACTTAATAAAATCCTTTTAGAT